>FWWL01004459.1_pt1 | contig 23594 bp, 21 predicted proteins | sample 2228331 | NCBI WGS metagenome assembly FWWL01 (sample SAMEA103939775, study PRJEB20133) | metagenome | reverse complement strand
TTATAAATTCATTTAACAGGGGAGGCACTCTACATATGAAAAAGTTAGAAGGAATTAAAGTTTCTCGCATCATCGTGAACGCTCTGATCGTTGCTTCAGTTATCATAGCACTTACTTCTGGTTATAAATTCGTATAATATGAAGGGAAACAGGGCATTCCTGTTTCCCTTATTTGCGTTTATATAAGAGTCTAAGGAAGGTTGGAAGAAATCATGGGTGTCGCACGCAGATTCATTATACAACTACGTCAACCCGGTTTCATCTATTTGTTTCTGGTTTGTTTTGCCGGTGCGTTACTTTTTTTGACAACCAACAATCTAGCGACTCTTTCCTATTCGTTAGCTGATTGGGTTTTGATTTATGCATTGGCTGCTGCCGTACTTATCCTAGATCATTATGCGTTCCGCCTTCCTCCCGATGGGAATGGGCAATCGATGGATTCTTCCGTCTATTTGGCAGTTGTCTTTGTATTTGGGGGGGGGTTCGCCCTTTTTATTCTGCTGATTAGTTCTCTATTTGTTTTATTATTTAATCGGTCAACTAAATGGTGGAAGCATCTCCTCAATTTCTCAATTTACACCTTTATGATTTCGGGGGCTAATGTCACTTTTCACTTTCTCGGAGGAACAGCAGGAGAATTCAATACGATTCAATTGCCAGCATATATTCTCTCATTAGCCGTTTATTTTTTCATCAATGTCCTTTTAGTTGGGTTTTATTACTTTCTACTTTACAAAGGTACACTCTATGAATTTATAAAAAGTATTTTAAGAGACACTCTATTTGCCTACCTGAGTACATTACTGCTTTCCCTCGTGCTGGTCATATTAATCGTCAATAACCGCTCGTTCGGGTTATTTTTGTTTTTGGCCATTGCCGTACTGCTGTCCCACGCTTTTCGGCAATTGTTTCTGATGTACAGCAAAATGAGTGAAAAAGCGAACACGGACCAGCGAACAGGCCTCTATAGCCACAGTTACTTCGAGGAGAAGCTGGATGAATATATGAAACAAGCAAGGGAACAAGACGTTCCCTTGTCCTTAGCTATGCTCGATCTGGACGATTTCAAAAAATATAACGATGCATTCGGACATCCGCAGGGGGATCGGCTTCTAGGTTTCTTCGGACAGGCCGTTAAAGCGGAATGTGAGCCTCATCAATTTTTTGCAGCCCGTTATGGAGGAGAAGAATTTTCGATTATCATGCCGGGTTTCACGAAGGAAAAATCAAAAGTATTCATCGACGGACTGCGAAAGAAAATTAATGATTCTCCTTTTGAAGGAGTGGAAGTTTTACCTCATGGATGTATTTCCTTCTCGGCGGGGATATTGGAAATAAACAAGGAAAGCTATGACAAATCCCAGCTAGTCGATTGGGCTGACCGTGCCCTCTATGTTGCGAAGTCAAAAGGTAAAAATACGGTTTGCATCTACGGCGAACAAAGTAATCTGCCTCAAAGGCTTGAACACGATATTAATGAAATTGAGCACCAGCTCAAAATTTTCTTATCCAAAGACGTCTATACTTTTAAGCACTCGAAGCGGGTATTCTCCTATGCGGTGGATATGGCGGAGCTCTTAAATCTAAATAAGGAAGACCGACGCATATTGGTCTTAGGCGCGCTCATTCATGACATTGGAAAGCTAGAGGTTCCGCGGGATATCCTTAATAAAAAGACGAAGTTGACCAACGAAGAATGGGAAATCGTTAAGAAGCATGTCCAATGGGGAAAAGAAATCGTATTGACTACCAAATATAAGGATTTAGCCCCGCTTGTCGAATTGCATCATGAACGATTCGATGGAAAAGGTTATCCTCACGAACTGAAAAACAATGAAATTCCACGGCTTGCACGTCTGCTGTGCATCATTGATTCCTTTGATGCCATGACGACGGAACGGCCTTATCAAGAAACGAAATCATTTCATGAAGCTCTAAATGAACTCAGAAGTTGCTCCGGTACACAATTTGATCCCGAGCTTGCCGACTTATTTATTCATTACATCGAAAGCAAGCAAACCCATGACAAATCCAATGAACCAATAGGTACTGAGCATTAATTTAGGAGGGCGATCATCATTAAATTGCCTTATCGTGTACTTCTTTTGACATCCTGTGTGGCTTTTATGATATCCCTTTCCCTAAATATTTATTTATTTGCTACCTCTCAACAAACCCAAAGAAATAACGAGCAAAGAGAGCGTCTATCTACGAGTTTGTTGGAACAAAGTGTAGAAATAATGTTGCGGGAAGAAGTTTATATTTCTGATAAGGAGCGAATGCAAAGATCCAGTTGGATTCTCTTGTTCGAGAAATATGGAGTGGAATCAACCAATTACAATGTTCAATCCATTACCATTCCTCTTGATAATAAACAAGTGCTGGATCTATTGCCCAACAGCTCAACACCCTTCATCTTAGAAAAGGCTGAGGATACCTATCAAATTGTTTATGACATTGGGGATAAACGAATTGAACTGGCATACACTCCTGACGACACAATAACCAAAAGAATTAATCTCTTATTCAAAAATTCTGAGTATCTGGTATCTTATACTAATTTCAACAATCAAAAATTTACCCCTTATGTAAGTTTTCAATTAAGCCGACACTAATTCCTCTTTCGATCCATCTGAGGGGCTGTCCCATAAGGGTGATCTTAATGGAAGAGTCCCTTGTTGCTTCTGAAAATAATAATACTGGAATACATTCTCCTCATCAGTAAGTAAAACCCCGTAACCCTCTACTATTCTTAAGGCTACCACCGTAATGAAAATAGCGGTAAAACGACTACTATATCATTTCTATCCTCTCATTATGGATCAACTAGTAGCAAAAGTGCTACTAACAACCTCCATTTTCAACGAATCAGAGTTTTGGTGACGAAATAGTGGTAAGAAAGCAAGTAAATCAACAATTATTGGTTGAACACATGAAATTAGAAGCACTTTTACCTCAACTTCTCTTTTACACCGTCAAGAGTAGTAAATAGGAATCTTGATAGGACATATTTCATGTAGTGAACCTAGACCCTTATGGGACAGACCCTTCTGTTTTACCCTAAGAAAATGTACATGATCCAGTCCCAGAGAGTGATGAAGAACGGTTGCTTGAAACAACAATTACAAATTCACCTGAAGTACTAACTATCCAATCAGACGGATACTTAAGTGCCATTCCGATTTGTGTTTTCACAAACAATTGAGGGAACCTCATTGTTGGGGAAAGATATGGCGTGTTCTCGCTCGACGGATATCCGCATATCTTCTATAATTAATAATTATCGGATAATTCTGCCATATTGGGAGATGATGCGGATGTATGAGCTGAGAGACCGGGACAAGATCATCGTCTTTACGGGACCGGATGGATCGGGACGGAAATCGGTAGCGGAAGCGGTAGGCCAAACTTTCGGGATGGAAAAAGTCGTTTCCTACGTTACCCGGTCGCCGCGACCCGGGGAAGTGAACGGGCAGGATTATCATTTTATCACGCATGAGGCTTACGGGGAAATGGAACGGAACGGGGAATTTCTTGAGAGCGTCGAAATTGCCGGTAACCGCTACGGTATTCGCAGCTTGGATGTCGAGGATAATCTTCATCAGAACGGCTGCGTATACTTAATCTTGAATCATGAGGGCGCCAAGATCGTAAAGGGCATCTATGGGGATAAAGTGATTCGGTTGTTTCTCTATGCCGATCGCAGAACGGTGGAGGCTCGCGAGCGGAAGCTTGGGTTGGCGGAGGAAGTTATCGCGTTGCATCTTAGCCACTTCGACCTCGAGATGGGTTATCGCAGCTCGTGCGAGCATGCTTTCGAGAATTATGATATGGGCCAGACGACGTACGAAATTACGAATACGCTGGAAACCTATTTGCAACGTGATTTGGTAGACAAGGATTGAAAAATTTAAATGCTTGAATGGATCAAAAACCGTAAATTCTGACGTTCAACGTTAGGGAGTGCGGTTTTTTTAATGCGTGCGTGTTCGATTTGTTAGTATTATGGTATAATTTTATGATAACAAAACTAACAAACTTTATTGCTAACGGAGGCTTACAGTGTCTGAATTGAAGTGGTCTTTATCGAATTGGAAATTCAAAGCAAGCGAGGATAACAACTGGCTGCCTGCACAAGCTCCAGGATGCGTTCATACGGATTTACTTAGAAACGGCGTGATCGCTGCGCCCTTCGAAGGCAAGAACGAGAAAGACTTGCAGTGGATCGATCGTAAGGATTGGGAGTACGTTACCGAATTCGACGCTCCTAAGGAGCTGATAACTCATTCCAAACTGGAAATGGTGTTTGAAGGCTTGGATACCTATGCGGAAGTTTACTTAAACGATACGCACGTATTGTCCGCGGATAATATGTTTCGTACATGGAAAGCCGATGTGAAGCCATCGCTTCGCGCAGAAGGCAACCGCTTGCGGATATTGTTCCGTTCGCCGATCGAAGAAGGGCTTAAGAAGCTGGAAGCGCAAGGGTACGGCTATCCGGCGAGCAACGACGACTCCGAGATCGGCGGATTAGGGGATAAGAAGCTGAGCGTTTTTTCCCGGAAAGCGCCTTACCATTTCGGGTGGGATTGGGGTCCTCGCTTCGTGACTAGCGGGATCTGCAAAGATATTTATATTCACGGATGGACCGGCTATCGCGTTACGGATTTATTCATTCGTCAGGAGGAGGTTACGGCGGCTTCCGCGCGCGTGACGGCGGTTGTGGAAATACAATCGGAGCAAGACGGCGCAGGCGAGCTAAGCCTTTCTACGGGTGAGCATGATTGGATGAAGAGGGTACAACTAACCGCGGGTACTCAGACTATCGAGTGGCCAGTTGAGATCGCGAATCCTAAGCTTTGGTGGAGTCGGGGATTAGGTCAACCGAACCTCTATACATTCGAAGCAGCTCTTTCCCTTAAGGGAAACGAAACAGTCCGCAGATCGGTCCGTACCGGCTTGCGCTCCGTGAAACTCATGCGAAATCCGGATGAGCGCGGTTCGTCTTTTTACTTTGAATTAAACGGGGTTCCTGTTTTTGCCAAGGGCGCCAATCATATCCCGAATGACAGCTTCTTCGCTGAAGTAACGGCGGAGCGTTACCGCCATGAGATAGCGAGCGCCGCGGAATCGAATTTTAATATGCTGCGGGTGTGGGGCGGCGGGATTTATGAGCAGGATATTTTTTACGGGCTGTGCGACGAGTACGGAATCATGGTCTGGCAGGACTTCATGTTCGCTTGCAGCATGTATCCCGGAGATCAAGCGTTCCTGGATAACGTTCGCGCCGAGGCGGAAGACAATATCCGGAGACTGCGCAATAACCCGTGTATCGTGCTGTGGTGCGGAAATAACGAGATCGATGGCGCGTGGTCCAATTTTAACGAGGATGCGGGCTGGGGGTGGAAGAAGCTGTACTCTGACGAATTAAGGGAGAAGCTATGGGCTGCTTACGAAGCGGTATTCCACCAAGTGCTTCCGGAAGTTGTGGCAGAATTCGCTCCGGGCATCGATTACTGGCCGTCCTCGCCGATGCAAGGGATTACGAATAATGCGGATCAGCATGCGACGAACGATTCTTCTCACGGTGATATTCACTTCTGGGCGGTATGGCATTCTTCCGAACCGTTTGAGAATTATAAGCTAAATGTCGGCCGTTTTATGAGCGAGTACGGTTTCCAGTCGTTCCCCGAGTATAAAACGGTGCGCAGCTACGCCAATGACGAGGATATGGCGCTGGATTCGGAAGTGATGCTGCATCATCAGAAGCATGGCCGCGGAAATTTCTTGATTAAGGAATATTCCGACAAGTACCTTAAGGACCCGAAGAATTTCGTTTCGTTCCTCTACATGAGCCAGGTGCTGCAAGCGGAAAGCATGAAGATGGCGATCGAAGCCCACAGGAGGAGCAAGAACTACTGCATGGGAACGCTGTATTGGCAAATGAACGATTGTTGGCCGGTCGCCTCCTGGTCAAGCATGGACTACTTTGGCAGGTGGAAAGCCGTACAGTATTACGCGAAGAGAAGCTTCCGCGATGTAATGCTTTCGATTGATAAGAATGAGGATGTCATGGAATTCCATGTGGTATCCGATATTCTTGAGCCGATAAACGGTACTTTAGAGTGGAGTTTGTATGATTTCCAAGGCATTGTGTTGGAGAAGCAATCTCAACCGGTTGAAGTTCCGGCGAATTCGTCTATGAAAGTACTGAGTTGGCCGATGGAAGAGCTGATGGGCAAATATGATCCAAACCGGACGGTGTTGGTTGGGGAGCTTGTTCAAGAGGGCAAAGTGCTGGATAGCAAGGAACACTATTTCAGCTACTCTAAGCACTTGGAGCTGCAGTCGAATCCGGCAATCGAGGTAACCGAAGCGGAAGGGAGCTCGGGTACGGCTTATGTATTGACCGCCAGAAGTCTCGCTAAGCAAGTGTGGCTGCAATCGGAGGCGGAAGGAATTTTCTCGGATAACTTCTTCGACTTGGTTCCGGGCATTCCGAAGACTGTTCGTTTTCTGAAAAGAGATTCAGGCGGCGCTGCCTTCGCTCCGGCTTCCCCAGGACGACTGGAAGTAAAGTCGATGGTGGATTTTGCAGAAGATTGAACGATTGCCTTCAGATAGGATTGATAGCCGGAAAATTTGTAAGAACATCGGTTGACGTAAATGGAAACTCGTGGTATCGTATCGGTACATTCACAAAAAGCTAAGCGGAAGCACCGCAAATTCCGGCGTTCATACGTCGGGGTTTGCGGTTTTTTGTATTTTCGGAAAGGGGAGAAAAGGATGGCTAAACGAGTCGTGTTGGCAGTAGCTCAGCGGGAATACGCCGCCAAGCTTGCCGAGTATGTTCGGGAAGAGGAGCCAGGATGGGACATTGTTTCTTTCACGCATGCAAGCGCGTTGCGGAGGGAGCTGCAGGATGGTCAGGCTGTCGATCTGCTAATAGGTCAGCAAGAGATGATTCACGAGGCTGCGGCATTAAGCAGCCGTGCCGGGAAAATCTTAGTGTTAGTCGATACCAAGGGAAATAGCGATGGAGAATGGCAGCAAATCATTCAATATCAGCCCTTGCCTTCGATACTTTCAAATATTCGGGGAGCGTTGGCGGGGGGGAATGAAGTTTCACCTACAGGTTGTCAGGTGTTGACGGTATTCTCTGCATCGGGTGGAACGGGCAAGACAACGGTTGCCTTAAATCTTATTCGGCAGGCCGGGGAACGGGGATTGCGCACCTTTTATTTGAACATGGAGGCACTTAATGCAACTTCTTTGCTGTTCGGTAAAGGCGAGCCGGATAGCTTGTCGCGGTTACTCTATAGCTTGCAGGCGCACCCCGAGCAATGGGGAGAAGAGCTGGAGAAGCTTTGCCGCCATCAGCCTCAATTGCGTACCGACTTCCTGGATGCTCCGGATCATCCCGGAGAAAGATTGGCTTTAGGTTCCGAGCTGTTGCAAGCGCTGCTGGAACGATTCCGAAATACGGGTCGGTATGATTTGATCGTTATCGATCCGGATTCCGGGGCGGGAGAATGGCATCGCAGGTTGATAGAGATGAGCGACCGGGTTGTTTGGCTTACGGTTGACGACGCCCAGTTACTCTCGAAAACAGCTATATTGCTTTATAACTGGCGGGATCATTTAGGCGATAACATGAAGAATAGACTTGCGTTCGTGATGAATAAAGGGCAGGGAGGCGGCATGGTTAACCGTTGGGATTTGCCGGGCGGCGCTCCTTCAGCGATTCTTCCCTACATTCCGCAATGGAAAGCCGTGGATCAACCGGGAAGATTACTCGGTGCCCCTGGTTTCTCTGGAGCCGTAGAACAATTGCTTGATCGTTTGGGGATTAGGATAAGCACGGCAAACTCCAAAAGGAGAAGGGAGGAAGGGCATGGAGTTCAGCGGACTCACGTCAGGGGAACTGGCTGAGCTTAGGGAAGCTGTACGATCGCGGTTATCCTGGGACAGCTCCGTATCGGATGACGAACTGCTGCAATTAATCGAGAACGAGCTGTTCCGAAGGGAAAGGACTCGACGCATGACGGCGGGAGAGCGGAAAGCCGCGGTTACGCGATTGTTTCATTCGTTTCGCGGCTTGGATGCTTTGCAGCCCTTATTGGAAGACAACGAAATAACGGAGATTATGATCAATTCCCATGATGAGATTTATATCGAGAGACGGGGAGAGCTGCAGGCGGTTAACCTCGGTTTTGAAAGCACCGAAAGATTGGAGGACCTAATTCAAAGCATGGTGGGGAAAGTAAACCGTATCGTGAACGAAGCCTCCCCCATTGTCGATGCGCGCCTGCCTGATGGTTCAAGGGTGCATGTTGTCTTGCCGCCAATCGCTTTGAAGGGGCCTACCGTCACGATCCGCCGTTTCCCGCAGAACCCGCTTGGGATGACGGAGTTGCTCGCAATGGAAGCTTTATCGCCAGAGGCTGCGGATTTTCTTCGTCAGATGGTCATTGCCAAATATAATTTGTTCATCAGCGGCGGGACCGGCTCAGGCAAGACGACTTTTCTTAACGCGCTTTCCCAATGGATACCGGTGGATGAGCGGGTAATTACGATTGAAGACGCTGCCGAGCTGCAAATAAGGGGAGTGTCTAATTTGGTGTCGCTAGAGACTCGAAACGCGAACAGCGAGGGCAAAGGACAGATCGGAGTTCGTGAGCTTATTCGCGCATCCTTGCGAATGCGTCCTAATCGGATCATAGTCGGCGAAGTTCGCGGGGCAGAGGCGCTTGACATGCTGCAAGCGATGAACTCCGGGCATGAAGGAAGCTTATCGACGGGACATTCGAACGGAGCCAAGGATATGATCTCTCGGTTGGAAACGATGGTATTAAGCGGGGCGGATTTGCCGGTAGCGGTCGTCCGTAAACAGATTGCTTCTGCGGTGGATATCATTATTCATTTAAGCCGATTCCGCGATTCCACGCGACGGGTAGCCGAAATTTGCGAAGTGGCGGGAATCCGGGAGGGAGAGGTCGTGCTGGGCTCGTTATTCCGCTTCGAAGAGGAGGGTGAATCGAATGGCAGAATCGTAGGCCGACTGCGGCGGAACGAAGCGCTCCAAGATTTGCGTAAGTTACGTCATGCCGGGCTGGTAAGGGAGGGCGTCCATTGACGGACTATCGTATCTATCGTCTGAACAAATTCGAGAAGCTGTGGGCGATCGGTCTAGGTTGCACCTTTTGTTTCGTGGGAATCTGGTTAATGTACCGTCACTCATTAATTGCGTTGGCATTGGCACCTATCGGTTTGTTGTATCCCCGTCAATATGCGAAGGCTTTATGCAGAAGACGTCGAGAGAAGCTGCGCCTGCAGTTCAAAGAAGCGCTTCAGGCCTTATCATCCTTATTGTCAGCGGGAAGGTCGGTAGAGAATGCGTTTATGTCTTTGGAGAATGATTTAGTCCTTCTAATAGGAGATGCGCAATCGGACTTCATGACGGAGCTAAGAGTGATTACCAATCGATTAAGCAACGGAGAGCCGCTTGAAGCGGGCCTGCAGGATTTTGCGAGACGCTCGGATCTGGAGGAGGTGAGGAATTTCGCCGATGTGATCACGATATGCAAAAGGGCGGGAGGAGATTTGGTAGAGGTCGTCCGCAGAACATCGCAGCTAATAGGAGAGAAATTAGAGGTAGAGCTTGAAGTTTCCGTGCTTGTCTCCCAGAAGAAATTCGAATCGCGGATCATGATGGCCATGCCGTTTGCCTTTGTCGGCATCTTAGGATTTATGGCAGCGGATTATATGCAGCCTCTGCATGAAGGGATGGGGATCATTGTATTAACGGTATGTTTGTTCTTATTGCTAGGCTGCAGCTGGTGGATGTTCCGAATCATGGACATTAAGCTATGAGCGAATGGCTGATGCGGATCGGATTCGCGGGATTGCTTGCATTGTATGCTGCTCTGGTCATTCAAGGCTTAAGAGCACAAAGGTTGGGTTCTTTCCGTCTTCATATCGATCCTTTCATCGTTCTGCTTCAATATCGTCCGGTGTTGGACAGAATGCAGCCTTTGTTGCAAAGGCAGAGACTGTGTTTAGCCCTATTGCATGGGGGAATTTGCCATCGCGAGACGTTGATCGGTTGGGCTGCCGAAACCCTTGGCATCTCTTATATCTTGTTGTTGCTTTCGGGATTGTTAGCCATGATGGCGGGAAATCCTGCCTTGCTTGCCATGGGTTTCTTTATTTCTAGTTGCCTCCCGGTATTGCGAACGAAAGAGCTGTCAAGCAAAGTGAATAAACGCCGTCAGACCATTGTAATGGAACTGCCCGAGTTGCTCAGCAGGCTGCTGCTGATGGTGAACGCGGGAGACAACGTAATGAGGGCGCTATCCCGTTGCGTAGAACAGAAGCAGGGCGATGGGAATCCCTTGTATGTCGAATTAAACGCTGCAATCGAAGGGCTGAAACGCGGGGAGCACCTTTCCACCGCACTTGAGGAGATGGGACGGAGATGTGCGGTTCCGGAAGTGAAATTGTTCGCTACAACGCTGCTTATTAATGCGAGAAGGGGGGGAGAGGCATTCGTTCCCGCGCTCAGGGAATTAACCAGGCAAATGTGGGATAAGCGAAAAGCGATCGCCCGTACGCTTGGAGAGCAAGCCTCCTCCCGTCTGGCTTTTCCGCTCGCGATCGTATTTTTGTTAATTATGGTTCTGGTGGGTGCGCCTACGATGTTAATGATGTGATATCAGATTATTTGTGAAGGGATGAGGATTATGGTTGAAAACCTATATCGGTTCGGACAAAGGGCTGTGAGCTCTTTATGGCGGGATGAGAGAGGGATCGGTACATTGGAGATCGTTCTCATTGCAGCGGTTTTGATTATGGTCGCCATATTTTTCAAGGACTGGATTATGGAGTTTCTCGGTAATCTGATGGACTCCGTTGAAGGCAAAGCGGAAACCGTGTTCGAGTGAATAAAGCAGTCGCCACGATCCGTGCAGTAAGATTCCGATGTTGGGGAAATACGTCAGGCTCTATTTCTTTGGAAGCATCCATGGTTTTCCCTTGGGTCCTTATGATTACATTCCTAGTGCTGTTGTTTTCCTTATTTGTCTCGCAGGGGGCACTGCTGTATTACAGCACTTCGATAACGGCGGAGCGAACCGCGTTTAATTGGTCGAATTCGGCAAAAGACGCTCGAACCGGCGCTTATCCTCCAGGTCAGTATGACGGATTGTATTGGCGATTAACCGATGACAGCTTAGTTGCGGGGTTATTCGGTTTGATGTCAGAGCACCAAAGCGTCAGCATTGAGATAACGCCGGACATGGCGGGAAGCGCAGGTTCTTCGGCAACGGACAAGCTTAGGATAATGGGGGCGGAATCTGTTTCGGCTCATCGAGTGGGATACGGTCACATGAACTATCGAAACATCGGAGTTAAACGTGAAGTTGAAGTGAGCCTAACAAGCACCTGGCTTGCGAATCCCTTAATTTGGTTGCGCGGGGACGATGCCGCAGCGGCCTCAACGTCTGCTCTGGTTGTTGAACCGGCGGAGTTTCTTCGTTCCTTTGATCTGGTTCGTTATTATGCATCCAAGATGAAGGAGGCACCGGAGGGAGGGACAGCTTATCGCGGCAAGGCGGGGGCCGCGTTGCGAAAACACGGCCGATGATGAATAAACAGCTTGGAGGCAACGCGAATGGAAGTTCAAAGAGATCGTAGCGAGCTCCGTTCCGATGAATGGCGGATAGATCCGCGTCGGAATACATCAGGTTCGGTATCCATCTATTTTATAGCCGTGACCGCCGCTTTTGTATTGCTGACGGCGTTGCTTATCGACTTTGCCCGAATCGCGGCATTTCGCAAACAAGCCGAACTGGCGGTTAAATCGGGAATTCGTTCAACGCTGTCTTCCTTTGATCCCGTTATATATGCTCGCTATGGACTGTTTATAAGAGGCGGGGAGCCCGCAAACCAACTGTTTCGAGAGACTTTGGTAGGGAATGTTGCCCCGCAGGGAGAGGGGACTTTGACGCTCTTGGATACCCGATGGGGGGAAACCGACGTTACGGAAAGCCGCCCGCTCGCTGCCCACGACGTGTTTCGCAGGCAAATACTCGAAGAGATGAAATACAAGGCTCCGATAGATTTAACGGTGGAGCTGGCGGAGCGATTCCGAGGGGTGTCAGCGGCCGTGAAGGAAGCTGCCGCAACGGTAGGTCTCTTGGAAAGAATGCGTAAAGCTTATGATCGCCGGGAATCGGCATTGGATGATGCTTTAGCTGCGCAAAGACGATATGGAGAAACCATTCACCGTTTGCTTACCGTAGAAGTACCTTATCCGCCAATGGATTTGAATACCGGCCAGTCAGCCGGAGCTGTCCGCACAATCGCCGATATGACGGTTCAGTACGAGGATTATGTGAGCAAACGGCAGGAGGATGAAGCAAGGCAGGAAGACGAGGGAGAAGATGAAGCGGACGGTCCTCGTTACGGCGATATAATAGCGTCGTATGAGTCGGGGACGATTTCTTTGGCGACGGCACTGGCTAGGCGGTCGGCATCTATTCGAACGGAAGCGGAAGAAGCTCATGAAGAATCGAGCTCGGCTTACCTCGCAGCTAGGGAAGCTAATGATGAAATGAGAGATATCGTTGAACTGGCCCAATCCATGTCTTCAGGATCGTCTGAGACCGAAGCGACGGAGGAACCTGGATCAACTGTCGGTACGGAGCAAATCCAGTCGATGGAACAACTTCGCAAGACGGCTGATGAGCTTGTACTGGATCAGCGGTTTTTCGAGGAGTACGAAGCGGAGATCGTTCTTCAGAGAAACCGTGGTTTGATGCTCTCGAATGAAGCGGCGGCATTCTCGTCCGTTGCTGCTTCCGTGCCTGGATCCACAGGAAAAGCACAAGCTCTCCGGAGTGATGCCGCTCGTTTACAGAGCTCTTATTCCGAATATGTCCGTTCCTATGGCCCTCACGGTTCCGTATCCTCTGAACGTGCAACGATTTTTCAAGCCCATCGATCCCATGATAAGGAGCGCAAGCAGGAGGAACAGAAAGCGAAAGCGGCCTGGTCGGGCGCAACGCGTTTTCTCGGAACGTTGTCCGGGGCAGCCGGTTCCGAAGAAGAGAAGGCGGGTTTCGAGCAAGTGAGCAATCTCTATCGCAGCAATAGGGAATGGAATCAGACGGAAGAAGAACAAGTCCGGGCGGAGCAAGAGAATGATCCTTCAGCAGGTAGAGATGAGGCAATGTCGGTCTCTAGCGGCTTAATGGATTTATTAGAGGGTTCGTTGCTCGGCACCAGAGATCAGCTTTACTTCTCCGAATATACGATATTAAGGCTATCCCGCTTCGACCCGCCTTTAGTCAAGGAGTTGCTTCATGGCGGGGATGCCCCGCTTAATATTAGTCAACAGGAGACGGAGTATATTTTGTACGGGCTGAACAATCCATCCGGGAATATAGCTTCTGCGTACGGTGAAGTATTTGCTTTTCGACTGGCAATACGGACGATGGAAGGCCTTATTGAATGCCGCGCGATGGGACATCCTCTCCTTGTTCTAGCTGCAGCGCTCGTCTATGGAATCCGCAACGCTTTGCTTGATCTCAATCTGTTAGTGGAGAATGGAACGGTTGAGCTCTCCAAATATATTAAAGCAGATACGATTTATACGGATTATCTTAGGCTGTTCATGCTTGCGCATGGCGGCTCGGCCAATCATCTAGCAAGAATGATTGCCGTAATGGAGCACGCTTCGGGTTTATCGTTCAACGGTGCTTATACCTATGCGAGCGGCGAAGGAAATGCATCGGTCAGGATGTGGTTTTTCCCTGGTTTACTGAAGGTGATGGGGCGTTTCGGAGATTTAGGAGGAACGGTAAAGGGGAACCGTTATGAAGCGACGTATACCGCAGAAAGCTCCTATCAATAAGGAGAGGGGCTCCGCTGTCCATGGCGGGGTAACTTTGGAAACTGCGCTTGTGATGCCGGTATTCCTGATGTTCGTGTTTTTTTTGATTTATTTGGTACAAACTGCAGTCATATCAATGGCTTTGCATGGAGCTTTGTCGCAAACCGCTAGACAAGCGGCATCTGCTTGGTACCCCATTTCCCTTGCTCTGGAGCAAGCGAAAGCTTCCGAGCTTAACCGAAAAATAGAACATTGGAATGAAAAATGGCTTCAGGCAGGCGAAACCGTTAGCGAGTATGGGGAATGGCTGCCTTCGCCGATGAAGGAATGGGCTGAGCAAGCCGCGAACGGCACGTTTTCCTTGGAGCAAAGAGCAGCCATTCTTGCTTTCAGCGAACTAATGGATCAATTTGTGGATGAACGTGTTTTGGACCCCGCGAGAATAACCCTAACTACGGCCGGTTTACCGGACGAACAAGACAAGGGCAGCGCCTATTTAACCCTTGAGGCGGAATATGCGCTTCCTTTTCAAGTGCCTTTCCTTGGCCGCAAATTAGTGCTCAGGGAATCTGCGAGGGAGCGAGTATGGATAGGAGGCAGTCCATCTTTATCACGGATCGAGGAAGAAGGGGAAGAAGCATTTAGGGTTACCTTTGTCTCTTTGGAACCGAATCCGGTGAAACCGGGACGCAAAGCGACGCTTGTCATACGTACGAAACCGGGAACGGTCGTTGACTTGACCATTATTTACAAAAGCGGCTTAAGTCAAGCCAAGCATCTGGGCAGCGCTACGGCAGATGCTTCCGGATTGGTATCTTGGACATGGCATGTCTCTGGCAACACGACGCCGGGACAGTGGAGCTGGCAGGTTTCGAATGCAGACGGCGGGGTTTGGCGGCAGGAATTTCAAGTTGCAGGCAAGAGCGTGCCATAGGAGGATGGGAAGTGAATGCGTGGGTACTCGTTATCGTATGCTTATTGCTCGTTTGCGCCTGTTGGACGGACTTGCGGCGAATGCAAATCCCTAATGAATTGACTGTACTGTTTGCTGCGGGAGGATTGTCGTATCAGTTCATCGCGCATGGGATGAACGGGCTTGGTTGGGCAGTTGCAGGTGCGCTATCGGGCATGATTCCTCTCTACGTCATGAACCGGTTCGGAGGAATCGGAGGAGGGGACGTAAAGTGGTTTGGCGCATTCGGAATGTGGATGGGCCCCCTCTCCACATTGCAATTACTCGTATTCTCCGTCCTCTTTGCCGGAGGTATCGCCGGTGCATTATTGATGCTTCGCCTTCCGGGTTTACGCACGCTAGGGAGTCGGATGAAGTGGCCATGGGGGCCCCATCCGTTGACGGTAGGACGAGGTACGCATTTTCCTTTTATGTTAGCCGTTGCTCCAGGGTTCATTACCTTATTGGGGAAAGGATAGGGAAAGCAATATGGAACTTTTATCAATTCGGTTTGAGCAGAAGAGAGGCCACTTCATGATCGTGGAACGTAATCCGCCGGTCTCCCGTGAAGAGTTAAATGAGACTCAACTGCAAATGCTGAAATCGTGCGATATACCAGGGCTGCTTCCGTTGGAAACGGAAGAATGCGATGGACTGCTGTCTCTGCGTTATTCGTTGTCGGGAACGCGTATGCTATCGGAAGCCATGCGAACGTCTAATTGGTCGATGACGGATATGATGGGAGCATTGTGCCGGTTAGCCGAGGCGCTAGAGGAGTGCAGGTTATATTTGTTGGATGCTGATCGAATCAGGTTGCACGACGAGTTTATTTTCGTTGGAGAAGATTGGCAAGATTTACGGTTCACCTATATTCCGATCGATATGCCGACGCTTCATAGGGCTGATGATTTGGAACGTCTAATTATTAGGTGGATGATGAAGGTGAAGGAATTAGACGGGCAAGTTATGCAAAATGTATTGCGGCTCGTTGCAGCCGCAGGCTTTACGCCTATTGTTCTTAGTCGGTATGCTAGACAATATTTGGCTGGTTCAGTTAGTGGAGTAAAGTTGATTCCGTCAAATCCTCCCGCAACCCCGTTATCGGCAATGCCTGCCGAACCTGCACAGGCTACTGCTAAACCTTCTCGTTCCTGGGATATTTTACGGCCAGCATCGGGAGATCTGCATTCGATATCGGAAATGTTGGGGGACGTTCCTGAGGCGCGCGGTAACGGCAGTCATGCTCGGGAAATAGCTCAAACCAATTCGAATTCCGATGATGATTCCATAAATATTAACCGTTGGCGTATCGTTGTCGTTTGCATTGGATTTTTCCTAGTGGCCATTGTATGGAGATTTATTTACCTAAACGAGCCAAGCGAACAAAGAATACTTTTCTGTTTATGCTTGACATTGGTAGCTGGTGCAGGAGTGTTGTTCCTGTGGAATGGCAAACCGCATTGGTCAAAGAAAGGCTACCGCACAGATGTTTATAATAATGCTCAGAGGTATGAACGAGTTATCAATCCGGAGAGGGATTGCGAGGGAAACGACAGCGATCGGTGGCAATTTCCAAGATTCCCAATGTCCTTTTCGCCGCAATCTACGGAAACGCCTGCAGTCGTTTCTTATCTTCATTCTCCGGAAGTCGACCATAAGCATAATGCTGTCGCGGAGACATCATGGATTTCCGCTCCGAATGATCAGACCGCTTTACTCGATCATAATCAGAACCCGAGAGTAGAAGATTATTATTTGGTTTGGGAGACGAAGGATGCCGGCGAACGGATTTCCCTTCTAGGAAATTCGCTAGTCATCGGACGATCGATCGAAGTCGCCCAGCACGTTGACGAAACAATGGGAATATCTCGCGCGCATGCGGAGCTAGTACGGGTAGCTGAACATTGGAAGGTCAAAGACCTCGGTTCACGGAATGGCAGCCGGCTTAATGATAAACCGATGGCTCCCTACGAATTGTACGTTTTGCACACAGGCGATTGCCTGACGCTTGCCAATTCGCAATATCGATTTCAACAAAAAAGCCCTAGCGGGTAATATTCCGCAGGGCTCCTTCCAGCTTAGGGAAAGCAAATGTAAATCCATGCTCTAATGCCTTGCTAGGCATTGCTTTTTGTCCCGTCAACACAAGCGTGCTCATCTCTCCTAAGACAGACTTGAGCAGTATGGCAGGAACATGAAACCAATGCGGCCGGTTCGTTACCCGTCCCAGCATTCGACCGAACTCGTCATTGGACACTGGATCGGGCGCAACCGCGTTAACCGGACCGGATATAGCGGGATTATCCAGACAGAAGAGAATGAGAGAAACCATATCCTGAAGATGAATCCATGGCAACCCTTGTTTCCCATTGCCTATGCGTCCCCCGCCGAACAAGCGGTAGGGTAAACGAATAAGCGGAAACGCGCCGCCTTCGCGGGCGCACACGAGACCGATCCGCAGCTTAACCAATCGTTGAACCGGAATTTGATCCGCTGCTTTCTCCCAACCGACGACAGTAGTTCCTAGAAAGTCTGCAGGCAAGACCGGGGAGTTCTCATCATACAACCTATCCCCCCAAGAATGCCCATACAGGGAAATTCCCGAAGCGTTGACGACGACGCTTGGCGGCGAGCTCATGCGCCTCAGATTGTCGGCAATCCGCGATGCGGCCTCTATACGAGAAGACAGAATTCGCTCTTTGGCTTTCGCGTTCCATCTTTGGTTAATGGATTCACCTGTCAAATTAACGATACCATCGAATCTGCCGGTAAGGTCCGGGTCGGCGTTCCATTCCTGCCAGGTTGCGTAATAGGGATGGGGAAGGGCATCATCGTACTGGGACTTCGCAGGCGTATTCCTCGTAATAATCCACACTTCATCCCCACGGGATAAGAGTGCTTGAGTTAGAGCTTTTCCGATGAATCCGGTACCGCCGCACAATAATAGGCGCATTGCGCCCCTCCTCACATCGCTCAATCCTTATCGATTACTTGAATCGTTAGTTGCTTGATCTTTTCGCCGTCTACGTCCAAGGTAACTTCTGTATATTGAAATTTAACTTTAGTTCCTTCATCCCAAGGAGATACTTTCTCAACGATTTCCGGACTGGCCTGGAATGCTGTCGGGCCGTTCTCGGTCTTGATCTCCAAAGTATGGGTATCTTGGAGACCGACATATTCGCCTGTTGAAATTTGAGCTTCAGGAGAAGCGGAAGGGCTGGCGGTTTCTGTTCCCGGAGCAGCGCTGGCGGTAGGGCTTGCCGAAACGGATGAGCTGGCGGACGGAGAAGATTCGGCATTGTTATTGTTGCTGCAAGCCGTTCCCATCAGAACCAGAGTAAGTACGGCAACGCTCATAGCCACAGCCGTTTTGTTGTTTTTTTTCTTCATGTGACTTACACCTCCTAAGAGGTTAGACGGATAAAAACATCAAAGGTTTCGTTTTTAAAGCGCAGGCATACCCGCTCGCATCATCTTAGCAGGTGGCTATATGCGGAATAGTCGATTTTATTTTTGTCCAGAAAATCCTTGAGGCTGCGGTGATCACGAGGCGGAGTTGCCCGTATATACCCTTCGATGCAATGATCTTTCGTAACTTCGGAGGCACCACTTTCCACTGCCAATTGGCCGATTTTGGCTGCAATGGAATGGCTGGCAATATCCCTAAAGGGACCGGGTACAGGGGAAACCAATTTGTGCAGCATGTCCTTGGATTCGTCCGTCCACAATTCGCGGCTGCGTTCCACCCAATAATTCTGCCAATCCAGCTTTGACTTCCCGTCTTTCTGTGGCAATACTTTCAAAAACTTGCGAAACATGAAAAATCCGCCTACGCTCATGAACAAGACTAGCACGATAGTCCAAAACCAGATGAAATACATAAACCAATCCGGCGTAGAATTCATAGATATCACCTCATTCTGAAATTATAGCTCATTTCTAGATTTATTTCGACGTTCGCGATACAATAGGGAATGATTGCGAGAATTGGTCCCGACATTGCTTGCGGGGCACGGAATGAAAGGCGAGAGGAGCAAAAAAATGCTGAAAATTGGATCTCATGTATCTTTTTCCGACAAAGGATTGTTGAATGCGGCTAACGAGGCGGTATCTTATGGGTCCGGCACATTCATGATTTACACAGGAGCGCCGCAAAATACCCGCAGAAAACCGATTGAGGACTTATTCATCCCCCAAGGCAAAGAAGTGATGGCAACAAACGGTATCGGCGAAATCGTCGTGCATGCGCCTTACATTGTTAATCTTGGCTCATATAAGGATGATACCTACCGGCTTGCCGTTGAATTCCTTCAGGAGGAAATTCGGCGTACGCACAAGATTGGCGTGAAAAATATCGTTCTGCATCCAGGCGCCTACACGGATAAAGACGCAGAATACGGAATCGCCCGAATTGCCGAAGGCCTTAATGAAGTGCTTGAAGCGACGAAGGAGACGGAAGTCAACATTGCTCTCGAGACGATGGCGGGCAAAGGCACGGAAATCGGACGCAGCTTCGAGGAGCTGGCCCAGATCATAGACCGGGTTCATCTTAACGGCCGCCTGACGGTATGCATGGATACTTGCCATATACACGACGCGGGTTATGACATCGTCGGAGATATTGACGGAGTTCTTCGCAAATTCGACGAGATCGTCGGACTTGATCGGATCGCGGTTGTGCATGTCAATGATAGCAAAAATCCGCTAGGGGCAGGTAAAGACCGTCACGCTCCCATCGGATCGGGTTGGATCGGTTATCAGGGCATCGCAGGAGTGGTCGGTCACGAGCTTCTGAAGGACAAGCCCTTCATTCTCGAGACTCCTTGGGTCGGCAAAGACGAGGAGACGGAACGTCCGATGTACGAAGCGGAAATTGCTATGCTAAGCGGCAACACGGCAGCGCGTTTCGGCGGGGAGTTCCTTGAGGACGTCGAACGTCTGCACTATTTCTTCGATAAAGAAGGGATTGAATCTCGCCTTTACGTTCTAAATACGTGGGAATTGCTTAAATCCGATGCAAAAGCGAAAAAAGCGGATCCACGGGAACCGATGGAGCGGCTATACGATATGCTGATGGAACATCGCGTTTTGTCGGGCGATATCAGCGAAGAAGCGGTTAACCAACGTCTGCTTGGTTTCCTGGCAGGCCAAGAATGGCTGTCTAGCTTGTAAGGGATAAGGGCAGGAATAATGCAGTGTTAGTTATGTAGAGAGGAAGAGAAAGAAAAATGAGTCACAGCTATCAACCTCAGGAAATCAACCGGAGCGAGGACAAGAGTACTCGCGCGCGTATGTTGATTTCCTGTCCCGATCGCGCGGGAATCGTGGCTGCGGTTTCGCAATTCCTGTACGAGCAGGGAGCGAATATCGTTCAGTCCGACCAATATACGATGGATCCTGAAGGCGGCATGTTCTTCATGCGGATAGAATTTGACTTGCAGGAATTAGAGCAGCGGCTGTCTTCGCTTCAAGAGGATTTCACCCGCGTCGCAGATCGTTTCTCCATGCGATGGAGTATATTCCGGGCTGCTCGCCGCAAAAGAATCGCGATCTTCGTATCGAAGGAAGATCATTGCTTGGTTGAGCTTCTATGGCAATGGCAAGCCGGTGATCTGGACGCGGAAATCAGCATGGTCATTAGCAACCATAACGATATGAGAGGGCTCGTCGAATCCTTCGGAATCCCCTATCATCATATTCCGGTTACGGCGGATACGAAGGCGGAAGCCGAGCAGAAGCAAAGGGAATTGACGGCAGGGAAAATCGATCTCATCGTACTCGCAAGATACATGCAGATCGTATCCCCGAAATTTATCGAGCACTATCATAACCGAATCATCAACATCCATCACTCTTTCCTTCCGGCTTTCGTCGGGGGCAAGCCGTATCAGCAAGCGTACAACCGCGGGGTTAAACTCATCGGCGCAACGGCGCACTACGTGACGGAAGAGTTGGATGGCGGACCGATCATCGAGCAGGACGTGCAGCGGGTAAGTCACCGGGATAACGTGAATGAGCTGAAACGGATGGGACGCCATATCGAACGGATCGTTCTTGCACGCGCGGTCAAGTGGCATGTGGAAGATCGATTGCTCGTCTATCAGAATAAAACCGTTGCTTTCGTATAAGATCGGCTGCCAACTTGTACGGACATGTTATGGAAATCACAAATAGTCCATGTTACAATGAGCATGATGAATAAGCCTGTTTAAAATTTAAGTTATAAGTGTACGATTCGCCGCGAAATCGCCCGTAACGTATGTGAATAGAACTGAGGAGGGTATTTTTCAATGACTGTCAGCACCAATGCGATTGACCAATTATCCGTAACGACGATCCGTACGCTTTCTATTGATGCCATCGAGAAGGCAAAATCAGGCCATCCCGGTATGCCGATGGGTGCTGCGCCGATGGGCTACCAGCTGTTCGCCAAGACGATGAAGCACAATCCTTCCCATCCGCAATGGATTGATCGCGACCGTTTCGTTCTTTCCGCAGGTCATGGTTCAATGCTGTTGTACTCTTTGCTTCATCTAAGCGGTTATGATTTGCCGCTGGAGGAGCTCAAAAACTTCCGTCAATGGGGATCTTTGACTCCGGGACATCCAGAATTCGGGCATACGGCAGGCGTAGACGCAACTACAGGTCCGCTCGGACAAGGAATTGCAATGGCTGTCGGAATGGCTTTGGCTGAAGCTCAATTGGCTTCTACTTATAACCGTGGCGGCTACGACGTGATCAATCACTTTACTTACTCCATCTGCGGAGATGGAGACTTGATGGAAGGTATTTCCTCAGAAGCAGCTTCCATGGCTGGACATATGAAGCTCGGCAAACTTGTCGTTCTGTATGATTCCAATGACATTTCGCTTGACGGCGAATTGAACCTTTCGTTCTCCGAGAACGTTGGCAAGCGTTTCGAAGCTTACGGATGGCAAGTATTGCGCGTTGAAGACGGCAACGATCTAGGCGCGTTGGCGAAGGCGATCGAGCAGGCCCAAGCGGATACAAGCAAACCGACGTTGATCGAAGTGAAAACGGTCATCGGATACGGTTCTCCGAACAAAGGCGGCAAAGGCGGTCACGCGGGACCTCACGGTTCTCCTCTCGGAACCGATGAAGCGAAATTGACGAAAGGCTTCTATGAGTGGCCGCATGAGGAGTTCCATGTACCTGATGAAGTCCGAGCTCATTTTGCCGAAGTGAAACAAGCGGGCGAGCAAGCGAATGCAGCTTGGGATGCCCTGTTCGCGAAATATAAAGCCTCTCATCCTGAGTTGGCTGCTCAATTCGAAGGTGCGCTCGCTCGCAAATTGCCTGCTGGCTGGGATGCGGATCTTCCGGTTTACACGACTAACGACAAACCGCTCTCCACTCGCGTAGCATCGGGTAACGCTTTGAACGGATTGGCGAAGAACGTTCCTTACCTCGTAGGCGGATCTGCCGACTTGGAAAGCTCCACGATGACGCATTTGAAAGGTCTTCCGCTGTTCAAACCAGGCAGCTACGATGGTAGGAATATCTATTTCGGCGTTCGCGAGTTCGGAATGGCTGCCGCTATGAACGGAATTATGCTTCACGGCGGATTAAAAGTGTACGGCGGAACATTCTTCGTATTCACCGACTACCTTCGCCCAGCAGTACGTCTCGCAGCGATTATGGGTCTTCCGGTTGTATACGTATTGACCCATGACAGTATCGCCGTCGGCGAAGACGGCCCTACGCATGAACCGATAGAGCAACTGGCTTCCATCCGCATTATTCCGGGTCTGACTGTTATCCGTCCTGCTGACGGCAATGAAACTTCCGCTGCTTGGGCATATGCCCTGCAGAATAACGACAATCCGGTCGCTTTGGTGCTGACGCGCCAAAACTTGCCGATTCTCGAGGGAACGGCATCTGCTCGCGAGACGATCTCCAAGGGCGGTTATATCGTATCCGAAGCAGCTAACGGACAACCGCAAGGCATTCTAATTGCGACGGGTTCGGAAGTTCAGCTTGCCGTCGCTTCCCAGAAAGCATTGGCTGATAATGGCGTTCACGTACGTGTCGTCAGCTTGCCAAGCTTTGATCTGTTCGAGAAGCAAGATCAAAGCTACAAAGAAAGCATCCTGCCTAAAGGTATCAAAGCCCGTCTTGCTATCGAGATGGCTCATCCGTTCGGTTGGGAGCGTTATGTCGGAGATGGCGGCGCCGTTGTCGGCATTACGACTTTCGGAGCTTCGGCGCCGGGCGATCGCGTCATTCAAGAATACGGCTTTACGGTTGACAACGTGGTAGCTCAATTCAATAAATTGCTGTAATAAGGGAGCCGGAAAAATCGATGCCGCAATATAACAATGTTTCCGTAGTAAAGAAAGCCAACGTTTACTTCGAAGGCAAAGTAACAAGCCGTACCGTTCTGTTCGAAGACGGAACCAAAGTGACCCTTGGCATTATGCTTCCTGGCGAGTACGAGTTCGGTACCGCGCAGAAAGAGATCATGGATATTCAAGCAGGAGAACTGTCCGTTCTGCTTCCGGGCAATAACGAATGGCTTGAAATCACCGAGCCGACCAAGTTTGAAGTGCCTGCTAACGCCAGCTTCAAGCTGAACGTTAAGACGGTTACCGATTATATTTGCTCGTATATCGAAGCGTAATATCGTCTTTCAAGAAGGGGTTGTCCAGAAAGGTCTTAAAAGACCTGAGGGACAATCCGAGGCCACTGAAAAACTAAGCTTAAACAATTTTTCAAATGGATTTAATT
>FWWL01002193.1_pt1 | contig 23600 bp, 18 predicted proteins | sample 2228331 | NCBI WGS metagenome assembly FWWL01 (sample SAMEA103939775, study PRJEB20133) | metagenome | reverse complement strand
GCTGAGGTCCCATTCATCGCCTGTATCGGAGGTCAAGCGCGTATTAGGTATCCGTACGCGGTCTCCGATAGGGCGTGTGGGTGTTGGGCGGTCTGCTTCTTCACCAAAAGGCGTTGTTGTAGCCTCAGAGGGCGGTGGAGTGCGCTGGGCGTTGGCGATGGTCTTTCCTTCCAGGCTTTTGGTCGCGTGTGGCACCAAGCGCAGCCGGTTTTTGTCAATAAGTTGCCCGGTAACGGTGCAGATGCCGTAGGTTTTATTGTCTATGCGGAGCAAGGCGTTGCGCAGGTCCTGAATGTAACGCTGTTGGCGCTGGGCCATGCGCTGCAATAATTCCAAATCCGCATGTGCCGAAGAGTCATCGTACCAGTCCCCGCCTTGCTGGTGAAAGCCGCCTTCGTTCAACTCTTCAATTTGCTTTTCAGTGAAGGCAAGCTCTTCTTCGGCCTTGGCCAATTTTTCCAGAATTATAGCCCGAAATTCTTCCAACTCCTCATCGCTGTATCGGACAGTGGGTTCTTGTGCCATAGTGTCGGTCTCTTTTTGTAAAAGGCTTGAGCAGTTTTTGTTTTCGGCGGGCAAAAGTAGGGCAAAAAGCGAGCTATCTGCCAAGCCGAGTGCAAAAAGCAAATAAAGATTTAAAATATTAGGGTGGTGCTCTTGGGCTACAGCTCTTCAGAAAGCGGCGTTTAGTCAATAGCACCTACCTTCGCCCATCTCGTTGCGTGAGGTGTAAAAAGTCTTCCTCCCCATGCCTCGAAGCCAGGTCTAACCATTCAAGACAGCCATTTCATGCCGCCCTCTGATAGCTACGATAGTAAAGAAGTCGTGCAATTGCACGAGCTGCGATTTGCCCCCCTTTTCAGCGAGGCCCAGGTGAGTCATCGCGTGCGCGAATTGGGCGCCCTGCTCACCGAGCGCTACGCCGACGAGTGCCCATTGTTCATCAGTATTCTCAGCGGCGCCTTTGTCTTTGCAGCAGACCTTATTCGTGCCTTTAGAGCGCCGTGCGAAATCAGTTTCGTCAAACTCAGCTCCTACTCAGGCACCAAGTCCACCGGACAAGTGCAGACCGTCATGGGCATAGATGCCCCCCTGGAAGGCCGCCATCTCATTGTGGTAGAAGACATTGTGGATACTGGGCGGACGCTGCATTTCTTCCTTGAGTATTTGCGCGCCCAGCGCCCTGCCAGCCTGTGCACCGTGGCCTTCCTGCGCAAACCCACAGCCGCTATCTTCCCCGTAGCGGTTGAGTACGTGGGCTTCGACATTCCAGACCGCTTCGTAGTGGGCTATGGGTTAGATTACAACGGCCTAGGGCGCAATCTGCCCGGCGTGTACCAACAGACCGAAGTCGAATGAGCAGCAGATAGCCATGCTAGCGCGATACGATGCCATTATCATAGGAGGTGGAATCTTCGGCTGTTACGCAGCCTTGTACTTGGCCGGCAAGGGCATGCGCGTGCTCCTGTTGGAAAAAGAAGCGCGGCTATTCCAGAAGGCCTCCTTGGTCAATCAGGCTCGGCTCCACGGCGGCTACCACTACCCGCGCTCAGTGGCTACAGCGCGCATGAGCGATACCTACAAGGAGCGCTTTACCGCCGAACACAAGCCCTTCATCCACACTGCCTTCGAGAAGTACTACGCCATTGACCGCTACGGCTCCTTCACCGACGCCGGCCAGTTTGAACGCTTTTGCCACCACCTCAACATCCCCTGCAAACGCGTGCACGAACACCCACTGTTCAACTTTCACCGACTGGAGGCCCTCTTCCTCACCGTAGAGCATTCCTTCGACCCCGTACTGCTGAGCGCCTGGTATCGGCAGCGCATTGCCGCTCAGCCGGCCATCCACCTTCGTCTGAACACACAGGTCAAGGACGCACAAGCTGACACCGATGAATGGCTGGTAGAAACAGTTACCAACGAAGGTCAAAACCTGCATTATGCCCGCGTACAGGCGCCCATTGTCATTAATGCCACCTATGCCGCCACCAACGCCATCAATCGTTTATTCGGAGTGCCCAGCCTTGCCCTGACGCACGAAATCTCGGAGATTGCCTTTGCCGCCTCGCCTCAATTGCGCGACATCGGCCTGACCGTCATGGATGGCCCCTTTGGATCCATCATGCCCTATGGCCGCAGCGGTCTGCTCTCCATCTCCTCAGTGGCCTATACTCACCACGCCATCTCTTACGACGACCTGCCCACCTTCGCCTGCCAACAGCCCACCGACGACCCCTACTGCCAGCCTGCAGCCCCAGGTATCTGCACCACCTGCCCACGCCGCCCCCACACCAACGCACACAAGATGATTGCCCAAATGCGCCAATATCTGGCAGAAGACGTCCAACTCCAATACCTCTTTTCCTATTTCACCATCAAAACCAAACTCAAAGCCAGCTATATTGATGACGGCCGCCCTACCGAAATCTCCTTGCTCCGAGAGCGGCCGCGCTTCTACTGCCTCTTTGCCGGCAAGGTGAACTCCATCTACGAAATCGAGCGCATGCTCTGAGCCTGCCACCCTCCCGGGCCGGCCTACCTTTGCCATACGCACACCAAACGAGCAACAGCCTATGTCGCACTTCTTTGACCTGTTTGCCCTCTTAGTCGTTCTCTCCGCCCTATTTGCCTACCTTAATCATCGTTATATGCGGCTGCCGCCGGCCATTGGCCTGATGCTGACCAGCTTACTGCTCTCCTTAGTACTCATTGCCGCAGGGCGCGTTTATCCTATTGCCTTAGAGAGCCTCATAAAAATAGTAGGCGAAATTGACTTTGCCGACCTACTGCTCGAAGTGATGCTGGGCTTCATGCTCTTTGCCGGCGCCATCCACATCCACCTCGAAGAACTGCGCAAAGTCCGCCTGGCCGTAGTGCTCTTCTCTACCTTGAGCGTAGTCATCAACACCTTTCTCGTCGGAACGGGCGTATTCGGGCTGCTGCACCTCTTCGGTATGTCGGCCCCCTATCTGCACTGCCTCCTCTTTGGCGCCCTCATCTCGCCCACCGACCCCATTGCCGTGTTGAGCATCCTCAAACAGGCCGGCGTAAGTAAAGACGTCGAGATGAAAATCGCTGGCGAGTCCCTTTTCAATGATGGTGTCGGCGTCGTGGTGTTCCTTTCTATCCTCAGAGTGGCCCAGCATCCTGAAGCCATGCACTGGACCGACGTAGCCCTACTCTTTGCCCAAGAAGCGGGTGGCGGCCTACTCCTGGGTTTTGCGGCCGGCTTTGCCGGCTTTGCCCTCATACGCAACATCAACAACTACAAAGTAGAAGTACTCCTCACCCTTGCCGTAGTCATGGGCTGCTACCTGGCGGCCCACCGCTTTCACGTGTCAGGCCCATTAGCCGTCGTCGTGGCTGGGCTGCTCATCGGCAACCACGGTCGCCAACTCGCCATGTCGGAAGAGACTGCCGACTACGTGGACAAGTTCTGGGAGCTCATAGACGAAACCCTCAACGCCATCCTCTTCGTCCTCATTGGCCTGGAGCTCGTCATCCTCTCCTTTGTGCCCTCCTGGTTCGCCATTGGCCTCATTGTCATCGCTTTGGGTCTCACCTCGCGCTACCTGTCTGTGTGGTTGCCCGCCCAAATCATCCGCCTGCGCGGCACCATCACCTCACACACCATCCTCCTGCTCACCTGGGGCGGCTTGCGCGGTGGCGTCTCCATCGCCTTAGCCCTCAAACTCACTCCCGACCTGGGCCGCAACCTTTGGCTCACGCTCACCTACATGGTCGTGGCCTTCAGCATTCTCGTCCAAGGTCTTACCGTAGGGCGCCTGGCCCAGCGCGGCAAAGCCGCTATTGAGGAGACGCCCTGAGTAGCAACCACTTTCCCGCTGCTCCGCCGGCGCCCAGCCTTTCTGCCCCTGTTTTTTTGGGAAAAACGGCGCACGTCCGTATGCTTGGCTTCCCACCAGAAGGCATGCTGGCCTCTCCTATTTGACCTTGGGCATGCATCCGTCCCGCTCATGGCCCTTAATAATGGCGCGGCAGCAGATCACCGTCTTCGCGCATGCAATGACGGAGACGCCAACGCACCACTACGCTATTATTAAAGCCACAAGCGAGACGGGCACACGCCAGACCCAGGCAAAGGCCCCGAGAAGCGCAACTGCGCGAAAAGACCCAGCAAAGGCACCGGAGCCGTTTTTCCCCAAAAAGATAGTCGTCATGGTGGCCTTTAGCCTTTTAGTCAGCCTTTGTGCTCATCGGCTCCGCCAAAAAGTCATGCATATTTGAGGAAAGATGCCTTTTTGACACCTTAGGGCGCGCTGTAGGCCATTGGAAGCAAATTTGAAGGCCTACTGACGTATTTTTTCACCCAAAATCACAACCCAGCCTCTGCGAGGAGGCTTTGTAACGATTGCCATGACGTACGATAATTTCACCATTAAAGCACAAGAAGCGCTCATGCAGGCGCAGCAAATAGCCGCCGGCAATGAGCAGCAAAACGTAGATACCGCCCACCTCCTCAAAGGAATGCTCGAGGTGGACGAGTCGGTCGTATCTTTCCTTTTGGGCAAAGTCGGCTCCAATGCCAAGCGCATAGAGGAGCGGCTGGAACAGCTCATTCAGGAAATACCGCGCGTGAAAGGCACGGATAAGCAATACTTGACCCCCGACGCCAACCGCGCTATTACGGCGGCCAAGTCGCTGCTCAAGGAGTACGGCGATGAGTACATCTCGTTGGAGCTGCTATTGTTGGGCATTGCCAAGGGTTCCGACAAGACCGCCCGCCTCTTGCGCGAGGAAGGCGCTACTCCCGAGGCTCTCGCCAAGGCCATCCAAGAGCTGCGCAAAGGCCGCAAGGTAACCGAACAGGGAGCAGAACAGACCTACAACGCTCTGCATAAATACGCCATCAACCTCACTGAGATGGCCGAAGCAGGCAAGCTCGACCCCGTCATTGGGCGCGACGAGGAGATACGGCGCGTGCTGCACATCCTCAGCCGCCGGAAAAAGAACAACCCCATCCTCATCGGCGACCCTGGGGTGGGTAAAACCGCCATTGTGGAGGGCATAGCCTGGCGCATCGCTCGCCACGACGTGCCCGAAAACCTGCGCTCCAAGCGCATCTTCGCCTTGGACATGGCCGCCCTTATCGCCGGGGCCAAATACAAGGGCGAGTTTGAAGAGCGCCTCAAAGCCGTCATCAAGGAAGTCGTCGAGTCCAATGAGCAGGTCATCCTGTTCATTGACGAGATCCACACCCTCGTAGGTGCCGGTGGCGGACAGGGGGCCATGGATGCCGCCAACATCCTGAAGCCGGCGCTGGCTCGCGGCGAACTGCGCACCATCGGCGCCACCACCCTCGACGAGTACCAGAAATACTTTGAAAGCGACAAGGCGCTCGAGCGCCGCTTCCAGGCCGTCTTTGTAGATGAGCCGAGCGTAGAAGATACCATCTCTATCTTGCGCGGCTTGCGCGAGCGCTACGAAAACTACCACAAGGTGCAAATCCTCGATGAGGCCATCATCGCTGCGGCCGAACTGTCGCACCGCTACATCAGCGAGCGCAAACTGCCCGACAAGGCCATTGACCTCATTGACGAAGCCGCGGCCAAACTGCGCCTCGAACTCGACTCTGTGCCCGAAGAAGTGGACGAACTCGACCGCCGCCTGCGCCAGCTCGAAATCGAGCGCGAAGCCATCAAGCGCGAAAAAGACGAGCGCAAACTGGAGAACCTCACCAAGCAAATCGAAGACGTGCGCGAAAAACTGGATGCCCTGCGCAGCAAGTGGCAACAAGAGCGCGAAATTGCCGAGGACATCCAGAACAGCAAGCAACGCCTCGAAGACCTGCAACTGCAGTACCAACGCGCCGAACGCGACGGGAACTTCGAGCTGGCCTCCCGCATCAAATACAGCGAGATACCTGCCCAGGAAGCGGCCCTAAAGGCCGCCGAGGCCAAGCTGGCCGAGCTCTCGCCCGAAAACCGCATGACGGCCCAAGCCGTAACGGCCAACGACATCGCTGAGGTGGTAGCGCGCTGGACGGGCATCCCGGTAGCCAAGATGATGCGCGGCGAAAAAGAGCGCCTGCTCCACCTCGAAGACGAGCTGCACAAACGCGTCGTAGGCCAGGATGAGGCCGTGGCTGCCGTTGCTGACGCCATTCGGCGCAACCGCGCTGGGCTGAGCGACCCAGACAAGCCCATCGGCTCCTTCATCTTCTGCGGCCCTACTGGCGTAGGTAAGACCGAGCTGGCCAAAGCCTTGGCCGACGTGCTCTTCGATGACGAGCGCGCCATCGTCCGCATTGACATGAGCGAATACCAGGAGCGCCACAGCGTCTCGCGCTTGGTGGGTGCACCGCCCGGCTACGTAGGCTACGACGAAGGCGGCCAACTGACAGAGGCCGTGCGCCGACGCCCCTATACCATCGTTTTGCTCGATGAAATAGAAAAGGCGCACCCCGATGTCTTCAACATCCTCCTGCAGGTGCTTGATGACGGCCGCCTGACCGACAACAAGGGCCGAACAGCCAACTTCAAGAACACCATTATCATCATGACTTCTAATTTGGCCAGCGACCGCATCCAGCAGATGTTCGAGGACTACGAAGACCTACACGCTGCCTACCAGCGCGCCAAAGAGGAAGTCAATGAGGCCCTCAAGCAACATCTACGCCCTGAGTTCCTCAACCGTATAGACGAAATCATTGTCTTCCACCCGCTGCTCAAGGGCCAGATGCGCGCCATCCTCAATATCCTGCTCGAAGACATCCGCGAGACGCTGGCGCACCAGGAGCTCAAAGTCGAACTCACCCCTGCAGCAGCTCAGTGGCTAGTAGAGCAAGGGTTCGACCCCCAGTATGGCGCCCGGCCACTCAAGCGCACCCTGCAGCGCGAGTTTGTCAACGAACTGGCCAAACACATCTTGGCGGGCAATTACATCAAAGGCGACACCGTGCTCGTGGATGCCGACGGCGCAGGCCTCGTCTTTGGGCGTCGCTCCTTGATGAACGGCAAGGAGGTTACCACCAGAGCCTTGGAGGTGTAAGCGACACGCCCTCACCAACGCAAAGCCCCTGCACTGCAAGCACAATGCAGGGGCTTTTCTTTTTGCCCAGCTTGCCCTCAGCGATACGACAGATGCTGGTGTTCGGCTATCAGTCTGTCGCACGCTGCCTCAATCAGCCGAAAGACTTTCTCAAAACCCTCTGGGCCGCCGTAGTACGGGTCGGGCACCTCACGGCCTTGGCCGGGGTAGAGGAGGTCAAGCAAAAGCTGTGTCTTCTGCCGATGCTCTTCTTTCTGGGCCAGCCGCAACACGTCGCGCAGGTTTTGGTTGTCCATGACGAAAATGCGCTCAAAATGCTCAAAGTCCGTAGGCTTGAACTGACGCGCGCGCTGGTCGGTGATGTCCACCCCAAAGCGTTGCGCCACCTCGATAGAGCGGGGGTCGGGCAATTCGCCAACATGCCAATAGCCTGTACCGGCGCTGTCCACGAACCAATCCAGCCCGTGCTGGCGTACCTTGTGCTTGAGGATGCCCTCTGCCAGAGGGCTTCGGCAAATATTGCCCAGACAAACCATGAGGATACGCATCAGAAAATCACGCTGTATTTGAGCATGAAGGCGCCCGTTAGCTGGGTAGCCGGAGCCAGCCTATCGCCATCGTCGCCGTAAATGCGATTTTTATTGGCATCAATGATCATCTTCAGGTTTGGGTCGTAGAAGGCTTCGCCTAACAGGTCGAGCGACAGCCCCTTAAACAGCTGAATACTGAAGTTGTTAGAGAACAACACCACGAGGTTCTGCGGGTTTTCGAGGTAGTTGGAGAACAGGCGCAGGTTGCTCGTTACGGAAAGACGGTCGTTGAAGTACTTGTTTTCATAGCGCCCCACGAGCTCAGAGCCTAAGCCGAGGAAGTAGTTGTTGTAGTCAATCACGTTGCCTTGGGCGTCTTTGGTAACGCTGTTGCCATGAATGTCGAGAATGGCCAGCGAGTCATCCTGTACGTAGATGAAACGCACCGCCACAGGAGAGTACTGAAAGCTGAGGTGCTTGTTGGGCTTGAAAGTAATGCCCGGCGAGAACTGGACGATAAGCGGCGAGAGGAAATTAGCCACCACGCGGTCGGGTTTGCCGTCTATCTCCGTAGCACGCAGGAAGTTGCTGCGGTAGGTGCGCAACAATTGCGACTGAGCCAGCAGGTCAGCCGACACAAACCACTTGTTAGCGGCATCCACCCTGTAGCCGTAAGTAGAGGTGAGGCGAAGGATGTCTAAGTTTTTGATGAAGCCTTTCGGCTGTGTGGGAGAGGTGCGCCCCTGTTGCTGGAGGACGAGTTGCAAGGCCAGCTGGTTTTTCCAGAAAGAGCGGCCCGAGATGCGGTTGGCAGAGAACGTGCCCAAACCACCTAGCGTCAGGCGGCTGGTGCCAGCTCCCACACGCGGGTTGATAATGCCCAGGCCGCTGAGGTCGAAGCCTAAGCCGCCGCCGAAGCGCCAGAGCGTGTCCTTGGCTTCAGGAGCAGGAGTGTCTTGTGCTTGAACAGTGCCCGCCGAAACGAGTACTAAGGCGAGAAGTGTGGCTAAAATGCGCATAGTCTGAGATAGTGTTGTTTTTTACGTACTCAAATAATTAACCCCGAGCCTTCCGGCGGCAGCAGGTTCTCTTCCTGCCCATCGGGATAGAAGACCTCCACCTTTTCGGTCATCATCTTGCTCATGGGTATGATGATGGCCCGCTCAGGCGTCTGCAGGATGAGCGAAGTAGCGTCTATGTGCACCACCTTGCCGCGTACGCCGGCGATGCGTACATCATGGCCTACCTGCACCTTGTCGCGGTTGTAATGGCCGGCGATGTAGTTGGCCACCAAGTCGCGCGCAGCCAGTCCATAGCCCACTGCAAAGGCCAAGGCCAAGGCCCCCACCACCACCGTGAGGTTGGCAGCAATGAAGCCCGTGTTGATTTTGGCTTGCGAAAGAGCGCTCACCGCCACCGTGATGAAGAGAAAGTAAAACACCGCCGTGCCGATGAGGCGGGCCGACGGAATGCCCATGCTCTGGCATGTCGTCTGGACAATGCCGCGCACCATATCGGCCAAAAAAAGGCCCAACAAGAAGAGCACAAAGGCAGAAAATAGGGCCGGCAAGTAGTCTATTAGGTCGCGCACCATGTCCGTAATGGCTGGTATGCCCAGCACATCGGTGGCGAAAATGACAAAGGCCAGCATGAGCAGGTAGAAGACCATCTGCCCTACCACGCCAGAAAGGGCAATGCGCACCCCTGTGCGCTGCACCAAGTCTATATCGTTGAGGCGCTCCGCCAAGCGGTCAATGCCGGCCAAAGAGAGCACGCGACGCACCAGTTTTCGGAAAAAACCCGCAATAATGCGCCCTACCACCAAGATGAGCAAGGCCATGAGGAGTTTGGGCGCCGTTTCTGAAAAGCGCGCTACCAATTCAGCAAACACGCCGTCTTGAATTTCCTGAAAAAAGCCGTAGAACAAAAGCATACGAGCAGGCAAAAGGTAAGTAGGTTCAAGGAATAAAGGAGGAGAAAATACAGAAAAAAGGCCCGGTGGGCGGCTCTAAAAGCGCCCCGGCGGGCGGCGCCAATCCACAAAGGTTTCACCAAGCGAGCTCCGCCCCGAGGGCAACCCAGGGCAACCCACCGGCGCTGTACCTCCCAACAGATGAGCTGCCGTGCGCAAGGCGCAGGGAAGAAAAATATCCGCTACCCGCCCAGCAGCTGAGGCGCTGCGCACCTGGCTAGTAACCTGAAACTCCAACTCAGGCGGCAGCTGCGACATCCATTTATTCTCCAATCGAGTGAAAGCGTTAAAATCGTTCATAAGCAAAGCGGTTTGGGTCAAATCGGTAGAGGTATGTCAAGCCTACAGCGGGTCATGGCCAAACAGCTGCTCATACACCAGCTGCGCGCGGTGTTTGGCCCGCATGATCTGCATCTTGATAGCACTCTCCGTTTTGTTGAAAAAGTCAGCCATTTCTTTAATGGACATGTCATCCAAATACTTCATCAACAGCACAATCCTATCGCCTTCGTTCAGGTGCTGGAGCACCACCTCCAAGCGCTCTTGCTTCATTTCCAGCAGCACACTGTCGGGCACGTCAGGCACTGGCTCATCGCTAATGCGGCTCACGTCGTCGGCCAACAGGATAGGCATCTTCTTCTTGCGCCGGATGAGGTCAATGCAATAGTTGTACGTAATGGAGTAAAGCCATGTGGAAAAGGAGGATTTTTCATTAAATCGCGAAAGGTTGAGAAATACCTTGATGAAAATATCCTGGGTAGCGTCGCGGGCCTGGGCCTCATTAGCCAACATCGAAAGGCACTTGGCATACACTTTAGCCGCATAGCGCCGATACAGGAGGGTGAAATAGTATGGACTCTGCTCGGCTAAGAAACGGGCAATCAGCTCAGTATCCGAGGGCTGTGCTCCGAGAGGTGCGGATGGAACTGCTTCCGTCAAGACTTGAGGTGAAAAAGTTTATCCGTGAAAAAATAACGTCAATTTTCGGCCACAAAGAGACAAAAAAGAGCCGAATTGGCGCATGCCTTTCCGGAAAACACCCATAAGACGCCACAATGGCAGCGCGTCACCACACACAGAAGACTTTAGCAAACAGGGCTTCCACTAACCTAACTTTGGCCCGCTAATAGGGCACCTCGCCGCTCGGACTCACCGCACTATGAAGGACACTTACCGACATAAAGGCCTGCGCAAACGCATGGTGGATGCCCTGCGCCAGCGCGGCATCTCCGACGAGGCCGTGCTGGCCGCTATGATGGCCGTACCACGTCACTTTTTCTTAGACAAAGCCTTCGAAGAACACGCCTACGAAGACAAACCCTTTCCCATTGGCCACAAACAGACCATCTCGCAACCCTTCACCGTGGCCTACATGACGGCCCTGCTCAAAGTGCAGCCCAACGACCGCGTACTTGAAATCGGCACTGGCTCAGGTTACCAAGCAGCCATTCTGGCGGCCCTCGGCGCACAAGTGTACACCTTGGAGCGCCAAGAGGCCCTCTACCTGCGTGCAAAAGCGCTGCTAGCCGAACTGGGCATCCGAAACGTGCGCTGCTTCTTGCGCGATGGCTTTGGCGGCTTGCCCGAATACGCCCCTTACGACGGCATCATCGTTACGGCCGGCGCTCCCATCGTGCCCGAACCACTCCGGCAACAGCTGACCATTGGCGGCCGCTTAGTCATCCCAGTAGGCGAAGAAGTGCAGTACATGCACCGCATTACGCGGCAATCAGAAGAAGCATTTCAGGACGAAGTGTTCGAGGCCTTCCGCTTCGTGCCCTTCCTCGAAGGCATACACAAAAAAGAAAAGAAAGAATGAGCCACCGCATCACTGCTCTGATGACATGGGCGCTGCTCTTGCGTGCCATGACCTCCACGGCCCAGATCCAATACGTGTACTGCGGGCGCCTGCTGACCATGACCGATGAACAAGTGCGCACCGAGATGACTCTTGTCGTGGATAGCGGCCGCATCGCGCGCGTCGAGGCGGGCTACTTGCGCGCACCCCAAGGCGTCGCCGTCGTAGATTGGAAGGCGTACACCGTCATGCCCGGCCTCATTGACTGCCACGTACACATAGAATGGGAGCAAAACCGAAACTCCTACTCCGAGAAATACACCCTCAACGACACCGAGGCAGCCATCCGCGGCGTAGTGTATGCCGAGCGCACACTGCGGGCGGGCTTCACCACCGTACGCGACCTGGGTGGGCGCGGCGCCAACCTCGCCCTGCGCAACGCTATCAACCAGGGCTGGGTACTAGGGCCGCGCATCCTGACGGCAGGCAAGGCCATCAGCATCACCGGCGGCCACGGCGACCACACCACCGGCTCGCGCTTCGACCTCTTCGACCCACCGCCCGGCTTCGATGAGGGCATCGCCGATGGTCCCGATGCCTGCCGCGCCGCCGTACGCCACCAAATACGCCGCGGCGCCGACCTCATCAAAGTAACCGCCACAGGCGGCGTACTCAGCTTGGCGCGCGACGGGCGCCTGCCCCACTACGCCGAAGACGAACTGGAAGCCATCGTGCGCACAGCCCGAGACCTCGGCGTCCATGTGGCTGCCCATGCCCACGGCGACGAAGGCGCACGCCGCGCCATCGCCGCAGGCGTGCACAGCATCGAGCACGGCACCTTCCTCACCGACGCTACCCTCGACATGATGCGCGCCCACAAAACCTGGTACGTGCCCACCCTCACCGCAGGATGGGCCGTCAGCGACAGCGCCCAATACGCCCCGGGCTTCTTCCCTGAAGTAGTGCGCCAAAAAGCCGTAGGCATCGGCCCACAGATTACGGAAACGCTCCGCCGCGCCTACAGCCGAGGCGTGCGCATCGCCTTCGGCACCGACGCTGGCGTGTTTCCTCACGGAAAGAATGCACTCGAGTTTGGCTATATGGCTCAGGCCGGCATGAAACCCTGGGACATCCTCCGCTCCGCTACCGTCAACGCCGCCGAACTGCTCGGCTTGGAAAAAGAAATCGGCCGCATCGCCCCGGGCTATGCAGCCGACCTCGTGGCCCTCGCCGAAAACCCGCTCGACAACACCCGCACCTTTGAGCGCGTCAGGGCAGTCATGCGAGCTGGGCGCCTTTTTGTTAATCAGTAGCGACTAGCCCTGACGCCTGGGACAAAGTTAGGGACCGTTTTTTCTCAAAAAACGGAGGGAGAACGGCCCTGCACACGCGCGGAGCGGATGAGCTACGGCTGCGCTATTATTAAAGTTTGGTGCGGGACGGAACGATGCTCAAACAGGTGACATCGGCATACCTTCGAGCCTGGCAGATGGGGCAAGCGGGAGGTTGTTTTTTCCTAAAAAAATGGAGGAAGAACGGCCCTGTACATGTGCGGAGCAGACGAAGTGCAGCCGCGACACCAAGGTCTGGAGTAGGAGGAGGCAACGCCCAGGGTCAGATAGGAGAGGCTCGCATGCCGCTTTTCAGCTTTTGCTCAGCCCGTACCGATGAGTTCCTGAGCCGTGGCGAGAGCGGCTTCGCTGGGTGGGTCGCCGCTGAGCATGATGCCGATGGCGCGCACGCGTTCGTCAGGGGCTAAGGCGCGCAGGCGTGTAACGGTGCGGCCGTTTTCCACTTCTTTGTACACGAAGTAATGTCGGTCGGCACAAGCGGCTATTTGCGGTGTGTGTGTGATGCTCACCACTTGGTGTCGGTTACTGAGTTCGCGCAGGATGGCGCCCATGCGGCGCGAGACTTCGCCACTAATGCCAGTATCTATCTCGTCGAAGATGAGCGTCGGCAGGGGTATGGCATCGGCCACCAAGCTTTTGGTGCACAGGGTGAGGCGCGCCAGTTCGCCTCCGGAGGCGACGTCTTTGATGGGCAGGAAGCGGCTGCCGGCATTGGAGGCGAAGAGGAACTGCACGGCATCTGCTCCTGTGGGGGTGAGGGCCTCGGCAGGCTGAATGTCCACCTTCAGGCGTGCGTGGGGCATGGCCAGTTGGGCCAGCAGGGTGTGTACTTTTTCCTCGAAGGGTTTGGCGATGCTGTGGCGTCGTGTGCTCAGTTGGGCCGCTATTTGGCGCAGGTGCTGCTCTTGCTCGGCAATACGGCGCTCCAGCTCAGCTATCTTGCCACCTAGGTCGGTAAAGTCGCCTAAACGCTGCTGCAGCGAGGCCTGTAGGGCGAGTAGTTCGCTCACGCTCGAAACGCCGTGCTTTTTCTGCAGGCGATACAGGACGTTGAGCCTTTCCTGCACTTCTGCCATGCGCGCAGGGTCGTATTCCGTTTCTTCGCCGATGCGCAGGCAGTCGCGGGCCACCTCCTGCAGTTCGGCGATGGCCGCCTCCATGCGTTCGCTAAGCGCGTCCAAAGCGCCCGATATGCGCCGCATGGGGCTGAGGGAGCGCGCGATGGCCTGCAATTGGCCGATGATGCTGTTTTCTGCCTCGGCTAAATAATGCCCGGCGCTGCCGTAGAGGCGCTTAATGTCTTCGGCGTTCGACAGGCGGGCCAGCTCGCTTTCCAAGGTCTCCTGCTCGCCTTCTTGTAATTCAGCCTGCTGTAGTTCTTCCCATTGAAAGCGGAGGAAGTCCATCTCTTGCGTCGAGCGTTGGCTGCGCTCAGTGAGCTCGGCCAGCAGGTGGCGGTTGGCCTGGTATTGGCGATAGCCCTGCTGGTATTGCCCCAGCAGGGTGCTGTTGTCGGCTAAGGCATCCAGCATGCGCATCTGGAAGTTGACCTCGTGGATGTCCAACACGTCGAACTGCTGGTGCAAGTCCACGAGGGCCTCCGTCAGGCGCCGGAGCAGTGCGTTATTGACGGGAGTATCATTGACAAAGGCGCGGCTCTTGCCGGCGGGCGATAGCTCGCGTCGAATGACGACCTCATCGTCGTAGTCGAGCTCGTTCTCCTCAAAGAAATCCTTCAGCTCGTAGCGCGCCACATCAAACCACGCTTCGACTACGCATTTTTCCGCATCATTGTAAAAAATCTTGGTATCGGCCCGCTCACCCATGACCAACCCCAAGGCTCCTAGCAGGATAGATTTGCCCGCCCCCGTTTCACCGGTGATGATGGTCAGGCGTTCGGAAAACTCCAACTCAGCGCGGTCAATAAGCGCATAGTTCTTGATGTTCAGGCGTTTCAGCATGGATTGGCCAATAGAGCGCTTCTCTTCTCACAGCAAAAGTAGCCAGCCCTGCGCTCCTTGAAGCCGATTTTTAAGAGGCAAGCACGCCGGGCCGTTTATTCGGCCCGGCACCTCACCCGCGCATTTGCCAACAATACTGGATTTTTGCCCCCAGCGCCTTGGCAAGCTGCCCAGGCCATGACTCAAACCTCGACACATGCGACTGCCTCTCCTGACGCTTTTCTTACTTCTCGCCTCTATGCCGGCCGAAACCCAGACCACTGCACTGCCCTTGCGCCAACCCATACGAGCTGACTGGACCTTCCGACAGGCCCACGTGGGCAATTGGATGGCTGCGCGCATACCCACCAGCGTACACACCGCCTTGGTGGCCGCCGGCCAAATAGAAGACCCTTACTACGGAACCAACGAGGAAAAGGTGCAGTGGATAGAGCGCGAAGACTGGGAATTCCGCTGCACTTTCGACGTAGCGCCCGCTGTACTCGAGCGCAAACACGTCGAGATGACCTTCCGAGGTATTGATACCTACGCCCTCATTTTCCTCAACGATAGCCTTATTCTGGAGACGGAAAACATGTTCCGCACCTGGAAGGCCGACGTCAAGCACCTTCTCAAGCCCACTGGCAACGAACTCCACATCTACATAGAAAGCCCTATCAAAAAAGCAGAGCCAGAATGGCAAGCCTTGGGCTACGAACTACCCGGTGGCATCCGCACCATGACCCGAAAGGCACAGTTTCACTACGGCTGGGACTGGGGACCCCGCTTAGTGGGTGGTGGCATTCTGAAAGAACCCGAAATCATCGCCTGGGACGATTTTATCCTCGAAAACGTCTTCATCACTCCCCAAAGCATCACCGAAAAGGAAGCCCAAATGGTAGCCCGTTTCCGCTATCGGGCCGACGCCCCGTTACGCCTCGACATCTCTCTCACCGACGGTAGGCGTAAATCCATCGAAACCCGCAACCTCGAGGCCGGCGTTTTCGAAGACTCCATCACCTTTTCCGTGCCTCAGCCACGTCTGTGGTGGTGCGCCGACATGGGTGAGCCACACCTGTACGATTTCGCTCTCGAGTTTAAGCGCGGCTATCAGCTCATCGAACAACACCGCGTGCGCACAGGCATCCGCACTATCGAACTCGTTACAGTGCCAGATGGGCAAGGGCAACCCTTCTACTTCCGCCTCAACGGCAAACCCGTCTTCGCCAAAGGCGCCAACTACATCCCCATGGACATGTTCCAAGACCGCGTAACCCCTCAGCACTACCAGCGCCTGCTCGACGACGTCGTAGCAGCCAACATGAACATGCTGCGCGTGTGGGGCGGCGGCATTTACGAAGACGACCTCTTCTACCAAGGCTGCAACGAACGCGGCATCCTCGTGTGGCAAGACTTCATGTACGCCTGCGCCATGTACCCAGGCAGTGGGCGCTTCCTCAAGAACGCCGCCGCTGAGGCCATCGAGCAAATAGAGCGCCTGCGCCAACACCCTTGCCTCGCCCTCTGGTGTGGCAACAACGAAAACAGCGAAGGCTGGCACCACTGGGGCTGGCAAATGGCCTTTACCGAGGCCCAGCGCAAACAAATCTGGCGCGATTACCAAATCCTCTTCCAAGACCTATTGCCCACCTACGTCGCCAATTACGGCGGCGGCATACCCTACTGGGAAAGCTCCCCCAAATACGGCCGCGGCAACCCCAAGTCCCTCCGCGAAGGCGACGCCCACTATTGGGGCGTGTGGCACGACGAAGAACCCTTCGAAATCTTCAACAAAAAAGTGCCCCGCTTCATGAGCGAGTTCGGCTTCCAGTCCTTCCCTGATTGGGCCACTATCACCACCTTTAGCCAACCCGAAGAGCGCGTCCTCGACAGCAAAGTCATGCTCAACCACCAAAAACACCCCCGAGGCAACGCCCTCATTGCCGAGTATATGCGCCGCGACTTCCGAGTGCCCCGCACCTTCGAAGACTTTGTTTATGTCAGCCAACTCCTTCAGGCCGAAGGCATGCGCACCGGCATCGAAGCCCACCGCCGAAACAAACCCTACTGCATGGGCACCCTCTACTGGCAACTCAACGACGTCTGGCCCGTCGCATCCTGGTCCAGCATAGACTACTACGGCCGCTGGAAAGCCTTCCATTACTACGTGCGCGATGCCTACCAGCCCATCGTCGCTCTCCCCATTGTCGAGGACGGCATCATCAAAGTCTTCGCCAGCGCCGACGTACCTCACGATTCCGTAACCCTCACCCTCCATGTGCGCGCCCTCACCCTCTCCGGCCAACGTCTCAACGAAGTAACCATTCCCAACCTCGTCCTGCGTCCCGACTCCGCCCAAATGCTCTGGCAAAGCACCGTCCGCACCCTCCTCAACCGCCACAAAGAAGAAGACGCTGTGGCCGACATCCGCCTCCTAAGCCCCGACGGCCAACTGCTCCACCAGCGCTTATTTTACTTCACCGCTCCACGCAAACTCCTCCTCCCCAGCGCCCGCATCGCCCTCACCGTCCGCCCCGTCAACGAAGGCTACGAACTCAACCTCGAAAGCCCCGTCTTGGCCAAAAGCGTTTACCTGAACACTGACGTACCCGGCCACTTCTCCGACAACTTCTTCGACCTCCTCCCCGGCGAGCGCCGCACCGTCCTCTTCGCCACCGAACGAATCCTCGACGCCCCGCAGCAAGCCTTCCGCATCAGGCACCTCCAACAGACCTACTAACCATTTCCCCGTCCTGCCTCCCTCCGTTTTTTTTGGGGAAAAACGGCCTCTCACTTTGCCCCAGCCCTTAGGCCCGAAGGCATGTTGGCGTCCCCTGTCTGGCCCTGAGCATCATCCCGTCCCGCACCGGGCTTTAATAATGGCGGGAGTTGCAGCCCGTTCTCTCCGCGCTTGCCCTCCAAAGCCACCCGACGCCCCCATAGCGCTGCCATTCATCGGCTTACTGCGAACTTCTCCATTACCACCCCTCCAGCGCCGCGCAGGCAAAGCCAATAGACCCCCGAGGACAAGTGCTGCACGGCATCCACAGCAACCCTCTCGCGCACTTTTGCCTGTGGGTACAGCCATTGCGGGCCACCCATTAAGCGCCCAAAAGCATCCACCACTTGTGCCGACACCATTTCCGTATGCGGCCAAGTTACCTCGAGCATCAGCGTACCCGAAGTAGGGTTAGGCCACAGCCGCAAGACGGGCACAGCGTCCTCGTCAGATTGGCCAGTACCCACACTGCCATCCGTGTTGAAACGCCGGTACTCATAGGCCCCAAAAGAACCACCCGAGAGGACGAGGTCGCTCGAAGAGGACCGAAGGCGAAACAGCTGGAAATAGCCTTGCCCGTGCGTGCAGCACATCCCATCGCCATAGGCATCCACAAAATGCAGCGAATAACAGCCCGGCTCCGGCAAGTAGAGCGTGTCATGTATCGTAACATTGTTGCCATAAGCCCCAGGGCCACCGTTTGGCGTAACCCCTCTGCCCCCACCCTGTGGCCCTACAGCCTGATTGCCACCTCGGCGGAGCACCTGCCCTGCGGCGTTGCGCAGCTCCCAGTACGTTTCTGCTCCGAACTCGTCCGTCCTGATTTTGAGCAAAAAAACCTCACCCGGCACCCTCGGCGCAGGCTCAAAGGCCAACGCCCAAGTGTTGTTAGACAAATCCTCATCCGCAGCAGCACCCGCATTGAAAGAATAGATACGCGCCTCAAGCGTGCCAGCCTTATCTATCTCGAAGACAGGAAAGTTCACAGTAACCTCTTCATAAGTGCCCAGATGACCTTGCCACGAAAGCGCGCTGACCAAAGAGCCATTCCACAGCAGCTGCAAGACGGCCTGCGTCAAAGGCTTCTGCCCTAAGTTAAGAAGCGTAGCGCGCGGTGTCAGTGCAACAGGAGAACACACCTCGAGCCATGGCATGCCCGTGTGCAAACTGCCAATAGCAGCATTGTACTGACCAAAAGCCACAGGGCAGTCCTCTGCATGTTGGGCCAACTCGGCCGCCGACATCGGGCGCAGGACATGAGCCTTGCGATTGGGGCATATCAGAACAATAGATGGCAAGCCCATAATGCCGTATAAACCAGCAATGCTGTGGTCGTCAAGGATAGGAAATGGAGTACCAACCACCCAGTTACCCCATGTGGAGCCATTGCAACCAGCCGCGCCATACAGACAACTGACGTTGGTAGTGGAGTCGCTCTCCACCAGGAAAACCCTGGCTCGATTAGCCCCACTTGGTCCTTGCTGTTGGTAGAAAGTGTGCAGCGATTTCCCCTGATGATACGCCCAGGCAGGCATACTGTGGGCGCTCATGAAATGCAGCACTACCACTTGACCAGCATCCAGCAAGCTGTACAGATTCCATACTTGGCCATTCAGGTCAGTGGCTGTAAAGTCCTCCGCCGTAAAGGACGACTGGCTGCACATCGGCACTTCTCTACAAACCAGCAGGGCACACAACAACAGGCTCTTAAATTTGGCTATTCCCATACCCCAGGCAGCTTTTTAACCCAACTGCTGACAAATGTAGGTGTGTTATGCCGCCAGGCGCCTTACTTTTGTCCACATAATTCTAATAATTGCTAACCACAGACATTATGATGCGCATTACTACCTGCCTCGCACTCTCTCTTCTCTTCGCCTACTCGCTTCAGGCCCAGCCGACTTTCAGCGTTAGCGCCACGGAAGTGTGGAAAATCGCCCCTCACACCGAACCCGACGTAGAGGGGCACATCACTATCACCAACTTGACCAATCAGACCCAAACCATCCGTTGGACGCGCACAGAAGTCAGCATCACCCAAGGGTGCTACTCTCAAGTGTGCGACCTCAACCTGTGCTATACGCCACCCGTCAGCACCCGCACGTTCGACATGCAGCCCTATGAGTCGGGCACCATCATCATGCACTTCCTCAACTACGACTCCATAGTGGGCGCTGAGGCGGTCATTCGGCTCAAGCTGACCAATGAAAACCAGCCCTCCGACAGTACGGTGGTTACTTTCCTGTTCACCTCTCCACTCTCCGGCGCCCACCAGCCTCTGCCAGCGGCGATAGTGAAAGCCTATCCAAACCCCACGACAGACGGTTTTTGGCTGGCTCAGGCCGATGAGGTGCGCGCTGTACGCGTGCTGACCCTCAGCGGCCATCAGGTAGGGCGTTGGGTGGCAACGCCTGGCCAATACTACTCTTTAGCCGAGCAGCCCACAGGCATCTACCTGATAGTGCTCGAGGATGCCCTCGGGCGCGCCTTCCAGGCCCTTGAAGTGGCGCGGCGCTGAAGGCGCTATCCGTAGAGCTCGTACAAGATTTGCTTGCGGTCGTAACCTAGCTTTGCAAAAAGATTAGCCACGGCCTCATCAATCATATTGCTCCAGCCGCACAGGTAGAAGAGCACATCGGGGCGCTTTTGGGCGTAATGCTCCAAGTACACTTGGTGCACATAGCCGCGGTAGCCCGACCAGTCAGGTTGGCGCGAGAGGGCTATGTCGTAGCGAAAACCAGGCATCGTACGCGTCAGTTGCTCGAACTCCTCCCGATACAAAATGTCTTCTTCGGTGCGCGTGCCAAAGATGAGGTGAATGTTGCGATGAGGCTGGGCGGAGTGTTGTAGGTAGCGCAACATACTGCGAAAGGGTGCCACACCCGTGCCCGTACACACTAAGACGAGATCTTTGTCATCCAGCCGCTCGGGCAGGCAAAAAGTGCCTTCTGGGCCTTTCCAGCGCAACATCGAGCCTACGGTTACTTCATCGAAAAGATATCGCGTAGCCAAGCCGTTGGGCGCGCGCACAATACAGAGTTCCAGCTCATCCTGAGGTTCATCTGTAGGAGCATTTGCCAGGGAATAACTGCGCCAACGCTGCAGGCGCTTTTCGCCAATAGGCAAATCTAAGGTGATGAATTGACCAGCTTTGAATACAGGGCGCTCATGAGACCGCAACCAAAACCGCCGAACGTTGGGGGTGGCTTGCTCAATACGCACCACAGGGCTGTCGTACCAGACAATAGGCATAGGCAAAACGGGAAGTCAGTGCTCGTTCCTCATCAGGTCAAGTGCAAATGAGGCAGAGTGTTTTGGCCAAATTTCAGCCATTAAGGAAGGCGCAAAGCAGGGCTGCGGACAGGCTTCTTGTATTTCCAATAGACTACTGCGACCATTTTCTACAAAAAAACCGACGAGGAACGACTACAAAACAAAGCCATCCCCCGCCGGTTTATTTCGCCTCCAAAAACTCCAACGCTCCTTCGCCTGCGTGCGACTTTACATTTGTCGCACAGAACCAGGCCCGATAGTGTGCACAGAGCTGTTAGCATCGGTACGAATGTCCACAGTGTTAGTGGCATTGATACGAGCCTCACTACCATTGGCAGCCGTAACTGAAGCCGTCTCAACAGCCCAGCTACTGGCCTCCAGATGAGCACCTCCAGAAAGGATGGCGTTGAGCTGTTCGCCTTCCCCAATGAGTTCTACAGAAGCCTTGTCGTCGAGGATGACCTTCAGCTCGTCTGATTTGTACATGCCGCGTATGCGCACCGGCCCATGTGCCGTAATGGAGGAGCGCCCCTCCTCAAAACCGCGAATGGCGACCTGCCCCTGCCCTTTGGCCACCAGGCTAGTAAACACAGAAGTGTGTACCGAACAGCGTATGGGCCCGCCATTTTTCTTGCCTGAAATGATGAGGGTGCGGCCTTTGCGCACTACCGAGATGCGCTCCGCGCCTGAGGCGTTTTCTGGGTAGTGGATGCTGAAGGTTTCGTCGTGAGTAATATCCACGTCCAAATTGCCCTCTATGATGAAATGCTCAACAGGGCCCTCGAAGCTCTCGCTCCCATCCGTAGCCGTGCAGCTGGGGCAAATCAGCCCTCCGAGCGTCATTTGAAAGGCTTGGCCCGGGTTGTGTTTGACCTTGTAGGTGTCATCGGCATATTCTGCCCTAACCCTGCGGTGAATGCCTTTTTCAAATACGATGTACTTGCCTACGGGCACCATCAGCCTTACCTCGGCGTATTGTCCTCTCCACGCACCTTTTTCCCACTTGAGCTTGGCGGGCAAGGTTAGGGTGTTGCCCGAGAGCGTGGCCTGGAAATGCGTCCGTTCCGCATATTCACGGGCTTTCTCTTCAGATGCTCCGCGGGCATAGATGGTGCAATCGCCCTCGTATCGCCCCGAGGCACTTTGCTCTATGCGGATGACAGAAGGCCCGACTTTAACTTTGCCCCTTCTGAAAGGGCCAATCTGGACGTCGTAGGTTTCTTCCTGGTAGCGGTCATCCTCCATTTGGGAGGCGAAGCGAACAAAAAGGGTATCAGAGGTCATCTGGCTAAAGTCAATGGAGCGCACTGAAGTGCCTTCTTCGCGGTACTGGCTAAAGCTCCAGGAGGCGAGCACTCCAAAGGATATCAAATTAAGTATCCACAACACACTCAAACCGATGCCCAGCCATGCCGGTGAGTTGAGGCGAAAAATGGTGCGCATCAGCCAAATAGCCAATCCAATGACGGGGATACCTATCAGAAAGAAGAGGTTGACAAAACCCAAATAGGCCGCCTCAACAGGCAATGGGCTGTAAGCAGCGACATCAGGCCTGGCAGCAAAAAAGGCAACAGTGCCCGCTACCCATGCTGTGCCCAGGGCAAACACCAACCCAATAGCAATGAAAATAGCCATTCCTTTGAGAAAACGCGCGAAGAAAGAGGCGCACCCCTCTGCCAAAGTACCAGAGGCACTACCTACCTTCTGACCCGCCTGTTGCCCAAAGGCGCTGGCACGACGCGAAAAGCGCTCAGCGCCCTGCTCTACTTCGCGCACAATATTTTCCACGTTAGGCATCTCACCGCGCATCGCCAGTCGCTCTGCCGCCGTGCGCGCAGGTGGCACCAATATCCACAGCAAGATATAGGCCGGTACCCAAAAACCAAAGGAAATGAACGACAACAAAATGAAGACAAGCCGAACCCAAACTGGGTCATTTAGGCCGAAATAAGCGGCTAAACCCGAGCATACTCCGCCAATAACCGCATCACTCTCGTCGCGATATAACCGCCGCCCTGCGCGGAAGGTTGTCTTCTCTTTGCTTCCCCCCGAAGCCTCCGCTTCGCCGCCAAAGTCTTCCGGTTTACCCATGATTACTATGGCCGCTTCTACATCCGCCATCGTAGCAATCGAGCGCGTACCCAAACGCCCGGTAATAATTTCTCCCAGACGTGCCTCAATATCGCGCATGATTTCGTCGCGCTCCTCGCGCGTGCCGAGGCGTTGCCTGATGTCGTCCAAATAGACGGATAAATGCTGGTAAGCATCCTCATCTATGGTCAGGGCATAGCCGCCCAGGTTGATTTGCAGTATCTTGTTCATTGCTCTGCTTTGTTTTATAGTGTGGTGAAAGAAATTTTTGTAATGGTCTACAAAGGAGCATTGTCGCTCATCGCCCGTCTGCAGGAGGCAGCGGCTCAATGTTCAATACAGGAGGAGGCGAGGTTTCACCTGAGGCCGGCGGCGAGTAGCGCGTCAGGTTCAACGTCCGATCCACAGCCTGCACCAACTCTTGCCAGCTGGTGGCCAGTTCACCCAAGAAGCGACGCCCTTCCTCTGTAATAGTGAAATACTTGCGCGGTGGCCCCTTGACGCCTTCACGCCAGACATAGTCCACCAACCCATCGCTTTTCAGACGCATAAGCAAAGGGTACAAGGTACCTTCCTTTACCTGCAGTTCTGCACTTTCCAAGCGCTCGATGATTTCGGGCGGGTACGTCTCGCGTTCCGAAACCACCGCCAACACACACATCTCTAATACTCCTTTGCGCATTTGTGCCTTCGCATTTTCTAAATCCATGACGCAGTCTCTTTTTAATTACACGGTGCTTAGCATATCACCGCAGTTAGGGTGTTCAATAATTTTGCGATGCAAAGGTAAACTCATTGCAAGTTATATTGCAATACAAAGTACCTGTTTTTTTCAAAAAAAAATTTATGCT
>FWWL01004457.1_pt1 | contig 23604 bp, 19 predicted proteins | sample 2228331 | NCBI WGS metagenome assembly FWWL01 (sample SAMEA103939775, study PRJEB20133) | metagenome | reverse complement strand
CAAGGAGAACGAGCTGGTTGTGGCGGCAGTGCTATCGGGCAACCGCAATTTCGAGGGGCGCATCCATCCGCTGGTACGAGCCAACTACCTTGCCTCGCCGCCCCTCGTGGTGGCGTATGCGCTAGCCGGCTCGCTGGACGTGGACCTGACCACTGAACCGCTCGGAATCGGAACCGAAGGCCAACCAGTTTATCTGCGCGATGTGTGGCCTTCGCCTGAGGAAATCAGGCAAGTGGTCGAATCCCATGTGTGCTCGGAGATGTTCCGCAAGATCTACGCCAACGTCTTTGAAGGCGACGAGAATTGGCAGAAAGTCCCGGCGCCGACGGGCGTGCGATATGAGTGGGATCTGCAGTCGACGTACATCAAGGCGCCGCCGTTCTTTGATGATTTGCCAATCGAGCCGCCTCCCCTTGCGGATATCGTTGGGGCGCGAGCTCTGGCCGTGCTGGGACACACGGTGACGACGGACCACATTTCGCCGGCTGGCTCGATAGCGCCTGATTCTCCAGCAGGCAAGTATCTCCTTTCGCTTGGCGTCGACCCCCGCGATTTCAACTCTTACGGGGCGCGCCGCGGCAACCATGAGGTCATGATCCGAGGAACTTTTGCCAACATCCGGCTGCGCAACGAACTCGTGCCCGGCGTGGAGGGTGGATACACGATCCATCTGCCCGATCGCACTCAGATGACGATCTACGATGCGGCCATGCGCTATCGTCAGGAAGGCGTGCCGCTCATCGTGATGGCTGGCCAGGAATATGGTAGCGGTTCATCGCGCGATTGGGCTGCTAAGGGGACGGCTCTACTCGGTGTGCGGGCCGTGCTTGCGGAGAGCTTCGAGCGCATCCATAGAAGCAACCTCGTGGGCATGGGTGTCCTTCCCTTGCAATTCCTGCCGGGGCAGACACGCCAGTCACTCGGGATCTCGGGAACGGAAGAATTTGACATCGTGGGCATCGGCGAGGGACTCCAACCCAAGGGCACAGTGAAAATCGTGGCGCGGGCCGAGGATGGGCGCCGGACGGAATTTGAGGTTCGGGTGCGCATCGATACGCCCAAAGAGCTCGACTACTACCGCCACGGTGGAATCCTGCAATACGTGCTGCGCCAGTTCCTTGCTCGTTGAGGCCGACCGCGGGGAAGCTTGAATTGCTCATGCCGCGGCAGCACGATCGTAGCTGGCAGCCCGACACACGCTTGACATGTGCCCATGCGAGCAACGCGATCATCTTCGTCTTGGCTTAGGAAGTTTTCGCCTGATTCAAGAGAGTCATCTTTTCGTGGAGTGAGAAAGAGTGAGCGAATCAACGCCATCGCTGGATCTACGAACGTTGCCTTTAGAAAAGCTTATCGAGCGTTCGCAAGTGCTGGTCGAGGCCCTGCCATATATTCACAAGTTCAGGGGAGCAACAGTCGTCGTAAAATACGGCGGCCACGCCATGGTTGACCCCGCACTCAAGGCAAGCATTATTCAGGACCTTGCCCTTATGGCAATTGTTGGCATGCGGCCGGTTGTTGTTCACGGTGGTGGCCCGGAGATAACGGCCCTCATGAAGAAGTTGGGATTGGAGCCGCAGTTTGTGGCGGGCCAACGCGTCACGGACGCCGAGACGCTCGATGTGGCGGAAATGGTGCTGGCCGGGAAGATCAACAGTGAGATCACGCTGGCCCTCAATCGCGCTGGCGTGCGCGCGTGTGGTCTTTCGGGCAAGGACATGGGGCTCATCCTGGCCGAAAAACTCTATCATCAGCCGGCCGATGGCGGCCCAAAGGTGGACATCGGCTTCGTCGGTGACGTGAAGCGCATTGACCCCACAATCATCCGCATTCTCCAGCAAAACGATATCATTCCCGTCATTTCGCCCATCGGCGTCGACGAGAACGGACAAACCTACAACATCAACGCGGACACGGTGGCGTGCGATGTGGCGGCAGCTCTCAAGGCGGATAAATTTATCTTGCTCACCGATGTGCGAGGGATTCTACGTGACCGCAACGACGACTCGACGCTCATCCAGTCACTCCACATGAATGAAGTCGAGCCCCTCATTGCGCAGGGAGTCATCCACGGCGGAATGATCCCCAAAGTGCGCGCTTGTCTGGACGCTCTGCGGGCGGGTGTGAAAAAGACTCACATCCTCGATGGGCGCCTACCCCACTCGCTCCTGTTGGAAATTCTCACTGACCGCGGCATTGGGACACAGATTGTTCCCTAGACTCTCCTCGTGGGCCTTAGGGCCATTGTAGTGCCAGCGGGAGTTAGAGTTCGCCCTCGCGGCGCAGAATCTCCATATAGCTGAGACGCTTGCGCGGCGACACAAAATCCGGTTGCTGGACGACCGCCATAAGCCGCCGCCGGAGTTGCTCCGGCGTAAAAGGTTTCTCTAGATAGTCGCTGGCGCCCAGCGCAAAAGCTTTGGCAATGGCCTCTTGGTCGCTGCGCGAGGAGACGAAAATGATTTTGCTGCCGCGCAGCCGCTTGTTGATCCGGATAAGATGTGAGAGGTGAAAGCCATTGAGACGCGGCATCATGATGTCGAGGAGAAGAATGTCGGGTTGATAGGCGATGATTTTCTCCGGCGCCAGCTCGGCATTCGTGACGCCGATGACCTCATAACTCTCGCGCAGGATGGATTTGACGTAGTTGACGACGTCGGCATCATCGTCGACAATCATGACGCGGACGCGACGCGTTGAACCGAGTGGCGTATGAGAACGCCCTATGGCAGCTCCCTGTCCCACGCTCTCCGCAGCGCCAGCGTTGAGTTTTTCCCCATCCTCGGGCTTGAGCTGCGTAAAGCTTTCCTGAGGAGAGACCTGGATAAGTTCGTCGAGCGAGAAGCGCTTGGGACGAGCCTCGACATTGCGATTGGAGATGATTTGCCGAACTGTTCCGAGGAGCTCGCGAGGCTGGAAGGGCTTATGCACGTAAAAGTCCGCGCCAGCCCGCATCGCTTCGCGCACAGCTTGATTGTCATTGCGGGCCGTGACGAAGATCACAGGGACGTCTGCAAAGCGCGCATCCTTCTTGATAGCTCGCAGTGTGTCGACGCCCGTTAGGACGGGCATCATGAAATCCATGATGATGAAATCGGGCTCGATGCGGTCGATCTGCTCGAGGGCCTGGACTCCGCTGGCAACACTCACCACTTCGAAATGCCCTTTGAGAGTTCCCTCGACAATGAGACGAAGGTCGGGATCATCGTCGATCACAAGAATGCGAATGGGTCCGGCATTGCTGCTCATGGGTGCGTTTTCTGGTTACGTTATGAGCAGACACTGCGACCAGGTCAAGGCGATTCACGGGACGGCATACTTGCGAGCTCGCCGCGCGAGAACCTCAATTCAGTGGGCGCTTTCCTGCCGGCGCTTGAACTCTCGGGCCTGACGAAGCTTCTCGCGGACTTCGGGATTCTCGGGATGGATTGCCGCTGCGATGGAAAGGTAGTAAACGGCCTGCTTGTAGTTCTTGGCCTCGAAAGCTTTGAGTCCCCGCTCGTATTGATCGCGGAACATTCGCTCGCTTCGCTCATCGAGAACTTTTTGAGTCGGCCCAACTTGCTCTTCTTGCTCCGGCGACTCCTTGGCGGGCTCCGCTGCAAGTATCCTTTTCAGCTCGGCGGTGACAGCGCTGGGTTCTCCCTCGCTTTCGGGCGGAGCAGACGCAGGCGGCGCGGTCGGGCTCATCGGTTCCATGGCCTTTGTCTCAGCCAGGGCAGCTTCCAGGTCCAGAGCGTTTTCCGGGACGACGGGGAGCGTTTTTGTTTCCTCCAGCTCGCCCACACTTTCGGGGAGAGTGACTTCAGCAGGGCTTGGCGCTAATGTCACCGTCTCCACCTCTGTTGACTCTGTTGAAGGTGATGGCGAACTTTCTGGCGCCACTAGCGTCAACTCATCGAGTTCTCCCTCGCCCAAATCCAAGGAGAGCGACTCCGACGAAACCGGCTCTAGAGCGGGCGGGCCACTCGCGGATTCGATTTCCTCAGCAAGCGGCGTTGGCGGGGCCGCCGCCTTCGCTGACGCCTCGGCCGAAGATCCCCTCTCAATGACGTCTTCAAGACTCAGAGCGGGGATTTCAGACGGCCCGGTGCCGGCAGGGGTGATTTCTTCTGCGATGTCGATCTTTTTAGGCTGAGGTGGCTCGGTTCGCTGCGGCGCTGACGAAGGGACTTCCTTTATTGGAGAAATGACGATACGACTACCATCCATCGAGGCGGAGTAAGCTTTAGGAGGGGCTTCTGGTAGCGGCTCGGGTTCGGACGGCAGTTCAATTCCCAGCTCCTCGAAGGAAACAATGCCAGGCGCAGCTTGAGGCTCCACGCCCCCTAATTCAGGCAAAGCCGGAACGCCTTCCGGAGGTCCTTGGCTCCTAACAGCCTGAGCTGAGATTGCCTTCAATTCAGCCGCGCCACTTTCAGCGCTCAGCATATCAGCGGGGAGGGGAGGAACCGTGGGTTCAGCGCTTGGAGCTGCTTCCGGCTCAGCCGCAGGGTACTCAGCCCCGGGCGAAGAAACATGAGGCGACGTCGCTAATCCTCCAAACTGGAACGTCGGTAGGCCAAGACCAGGAGTGGGTGTCCCTAGCGGAGCCCCTTCAGCCTCCTTGGAAAGCCCCGCTGATGTGAGACTGGACCCGGACTGCCCCACCGCGGGAGATTCTGTCCGCGGCAGCTCCTTTTCCTCCTCACTGCGCAACGGAGAAATCGCACCCCCTTGCGCAGGGCGACGACGAAGGGCCACAACGATCACGACGAGGACCGCCGCAGATAGGATGAACACGACAGCAATCAAAACAACGCGAAGGGAGCTTTGCCGAGATGGAGGGGGTGTCTCAGTCGAGGAGGCCGGCAGAGCTTGCGACTCAGTTGGGCGTGTGGCAGCTGGAGTGCTCGGTGGAGTTTCAATTGCTGACGTCGGAGTGGCCGGCGCTACGGGAGTGGGAACTTCAACCGAGCGCCCCTCTTCCGTGAAATCGACGTCCGCATGCTCACGAATTTTCGTGGCCGCCAGCTTTTGAAGGCTCCACTCACGATAGAGGCGCGTGCTGGGGTGATTTGGAATAAGGGCATCTGCCTGCTCGCACAGTTTGAGAACCTCGTGGTACTTGGCCTCCACGAATTGTTTGCGAATGTTCTCGACGAGCTGGTCAAACTGGCGCTGTTTGAGAGGATCAATAGATGCAGGGTTAGTCGCCGTCGCCGGAGGCATCTGCTGTCCCCACAGCAACGAGACCGTGGCCACACTCGCCAACACAGCGACGAGTGCGATAAGCGGAGCAATATGCTTCTTAGGATTTCTCTTCATTTCATGCCCAAGCTCTGAAGCCGTGGGAGGTAAGGGGCTTGCGCCTTGTGCTCCTCCGTGCCTCTGGAACAATTTTCATGCCGACCGCCGTATGACAATCTATCAAGCAAAATGATTGTCAATTCAGCATGGGGACGCGATCAGGCGTCGCGAGAGCGCTTTCTTCGCTCTACTTCAGCTTCAGGCGCTGAAGCTTTTCGATCTTGCTCACGACGTTACGGTAGCCGGCATCGACGTGAAAGATACGCCTGTAAATCGCCAGAGCGCGGTTGTACTCTTCGTCCTTTTCCATGAGTTCAGCAGCGTGATAGAGGAACGCTTTGATTTTGGCAGCCTCCTCAGAGGGTTGATCCACGCGGAGCTCCACTTTCGCCAGCGCCTCTTCAGCCTCTGCCATGAGCCCTTTGAGAGCAAGAACGTAGCCGAGCTTAGCCAGGGCTTCGTTGCCAACGGTTTTGGAATGAGACGCCTTCTGGTACTCAACCAAAGCATCGTTGAGCCGGCCAAAGTCATAGAGCAGATCCCCAAGCTCAAGACGCAAGGGAGCGTCGGCTTCCAAGTCGTTATTAAGTTGACGCCGAAGTGTCTCGATCCGCGCTTCGCGGTTGAGACGATCGTAGCCCTTAGCCAACTCGCGCAACTCCACATTTTCCGGCTGCAGGGCTGAGGCGCGCTCGGCGAGAGCGTACGCCTCACCATAATGCCCCCGTTTGGCTTCCAGCGCAGCCAGATGAACGAGGAGTTCGACATCTTTAGGAGTGTGCTGGAGGAGCTCTTTTCCTGTGTCGAGAGCGCGTTGCTCAAAACCCAATTTCAAAGCGAGAGCGAATTCCAGGGCAAGGACCTCGGCATCTTTTTCGCCTCCTGCAGCCAAATACCGTTCAAGGTATTCGAGAGCCGATTGATCGCGGCCTTCGTCGCGCTCAAATTTCGCCATGACCCGAAGCGAAGGCTGGTGCTGAGGATTTTCGCGGAGAATCTTCTGGGCCCCTTCAATGAGAACCTTCACGCCCTGAGGAGCTTCCTTGGCCATGGCGCGATGAAGCGCAAGCACTTCGTCCCACTTACGCTCGCGAAGGTAGAGATCGCTGAGATAGCTCTGGAGGCGGAAATTGCGTCCGTGCCGTTGCAGGTAGTAATTGATCTGTTTGAGTACGGTCTCGTAGAGCTCGGGGCGTTTTTCGAGCAACTCCTCGAGGCCGACAACGACCTTGTCCGTTGCCCCCACCGCCGCAAGTCGGTCGTAGTACGCAAACCTCAGGTCGAGATCGTCGGGCGCGGCTTCGACGCGCTGGGCGAGCTCGCTCAGTTCGCGCTCAAGCTTATACTCGTCGATGCGGTGCCTGAGGCTCGCCAGCCGCGCACGCACGTCGGAATCATCATCCTCCGAGAGAGTTTTGGCGCGTTCGAGTTCGCGTTCGGCCTCATCGATCTTCTCGTTCTCAAAATAGCTTGCTGCCAGGAGCCAAGCGGCCTGCTTGGAGGCACGTAACTCAGGCACCGACGAGATGATCTGTTTGACGCGGTCGTAGGCCGCTTGTTGGAAATGCTCGTGCGCCGCGTCCAGGGCTTCGCGCAGCGTGGCTTGACCAAGGTCGATGAGCGTATCGAGCTGGGCCAGCACTTCATCATTGCGCCCCTGCCAGCGCAACACTTCGATGAGCTGGCGCCGATAGCGAGGTTCCTGCGGGCATAAACTCACCAACCGCATCAGCAACTGTTTTTCTTCCTCGCGATCATTATTGCGGGCAGCTAATGTGACGAGGGCTTCCAGAGTGGTCACATCACGAGGATGTTTCTCCAAGATACGGTGGTAGCCTTCATGAGCGCGCGTGTAGGGGGCTCCGTCGTGCTCGAACTGTTTGCACAGCGCTCGCATCTCCTCGACCGACCCCACTGCAAAAGTGAGGCGCTCAATGTGATCGGCCCAATGATGCTGTTCCTGCGGCGAAAGCTTGTGGAGCGCGTCGAGAGCTTTGCGGTGTTGGCCGGTCTTTTCCCACAGCTCGATGAGCCGTTTGAAGAGACCAGTCGAAGGCGCCAGGTGATATGCCTCTTCCAGATAATGCGCGGCTTCGGCAAGCTTGCCCTCGCATTGAGCGATCTGGCTGAGAGTTTTGCACAAATCGGGGTCGCGTTCGCCATCTTCATAGGCTTGGCGGAGAAGGTGCTCCGCCCCTTCACACCGACCTAGCCGCGCCAGAGCAAGCCCCAGGAGGTTTTCGGCTTCGCGGTTTGACGGACAGAGAAGAAGCCCCAGGAGCGCCCACAAATAGACGATGCTTGCTGGGGCGTTGTCTGCAGCCTTGCGTGCCAGGGCAATGGCTGTCTTGCCCAGCGCGCGTTCGGCCCAAATCCAGCCGGAAGCAAGGAGGACATCGAGCGCGAGAACGATTCCCCAAACAAGAAAATTCTCGGGGGCCACCTGAGCGCGCCCCACGAAATAGCTCGTGACAAAGACAAAAAAGGAAAAGGCCAGGATCCACGTGCGGAGCACGGGCCGCTGGGAACGCTTCGTGTCAAGCCCCAAGGCATAAGCGAGAGCCGTCGTCCCCACACAAAGAGTGAGAACTGCAGCGGCAACGGCTCCAGCGTATTCGACAAGCTGGGTATACAAATCACGGGAGGCTGTTCCCTCGCTCCAAAGGACGTAGTAGAGGTAAGCCCCCACCGCGTTGAAGACGGTGGCAGCCAGTGTGGCCAAAGTATACCAAGCGTTGCGTTTGCGTGATGGCTCTCTCACGTCTCTTTTACCGTGAACCTCCCCCACAGTCATTCCGGTGCGGCGGATTGCCAAATTGCTGACACATGCTATCTAAGGAATCTCGATGATAGACGTAGGTGGCAAATTCAACTTTTTCAATAAAGAGTTCTCGCTGGGCGCGCTGAAAAAACTCGTAATCGCATCCGAAATCGGGGGGACGGAATCCGCCAAGCGCACGAAAACAACGAGTGCGAAGAAAAAAGGTCCCCCCGATGACACACTCGGAGAGATGAATGCGCCGGGAGGGATTGTTGACATCGGGGACGTAGACATCACTCCCGACGAGTGTGACGCCGCCGTGGAGCATGTCGACGTCGGGGCGCTGCTCGAGATAGGCGAGGCGTTTCTCAAGGTGATCCGGAGCATACTCGTCGTCGGAGTCCAGAAAGGTGAGCCAGGGCGCCTGGGCCAGCTCGGCGCCCTGATTGCGGGCAGCGACCAATCCACGGTTCTCTTGTCTCACAACACGCAACCGCGGTTCACGCGCCTGCATTGGCTCCAAGAGAGCGGGCGTCTCATCCTGCGAGCCATCGTCGACGACAATAAGCTCCCAGAGTGGTATTGTTTGCCGGAAAACCGACGTGACCGCCCGAGGCAATAGTGAGGCGCGATTATAGGTCGCCATCACAACACTCACTGTGGGGTTATCGTTGGTATGCTCCATGGGAGTCACTCATTAGTCTTGGTTTGAGGGCCACCGCAAGTGCTATTGCCATGAGCCGGAGAGCATTTTGCACTCGTCGGCGGGCGTTTCGCGGGAACATGGCATCGGCGGGACTTGTCCTATACTTCAGAGAGCGAGACCGACGGCGAGAAAGGAAACCGCAATGTTAGCACATCAAGTCGGCGGACTCTGGATCATGATTCTGGGAGTGGCGGTGTTTGTGAGTTCGTTCCTGATGACGCGCCTTTGTTCCCGTTCTCATGGTGTCCTGTCGTTGATTGACTCCCCTCTCCTGCAGTGGATGACGCGGCTGTTGGGCAGCATCGTGTTTTGCCTTGGCCTAGTCACTTTTTGGCGCTAAGGTGTGCCCGTCGGCCAGCGTGCCAACCGGAGTTCAGGAAAATTTTGCCACCAAAATGGTGATATCGTCGAACTGCTCTTCTGGGCCGCGGAAGATGAGTGTGGCCTCGTAGAGTTCGTCGCGCAGCTCCTCCGCACTGAGATGGAGATTGTCGCGGAGGGTCTTCAGGACCCGCTCGAGGCCAAAGACCTGTTTGTTCGCATCGTGCGTATCGGTCACCCCATCGGTCATCACGACGAGAGTGTCGCCGGGCTCGATGACGAGCTTCTGCGATTCGTAATCCACAAACTCCATAATCCCCAAAAAACACCCGCCAGCCGTCAGCTGCACATAACTGCCATCGGGCTTGAAGAGGAGGGGCGGCAAGTGGCCAGCGTTGGAGTACTCAAACGTTCGGCTCTCAGGATCGTAAATGGCAAAGAACATCGTCACGAACATGTTGTTGGACGTGTCTTTGCAGGCCCACGCGTTCACGGCAGCCATGAGTTCGTTGACCGGCAGGTCGGGGTGCACATGCGCCTCCATGCGCAAACTGGCCCGAATTGTTGCGGTGAGGATGGCCGCCGGCATGCCTTTGCCACTGACGTCGGCCACGACAAGGGCCACGCGGCCGTCGGGCAACTCAAAGAAATCGTAATAATCGCCCCCCACTTGCCTGGCAGGCACACTCAGCGCGGCGAAAGTGGCCCCTTTGATTTCCGGCGGTTTTTTCGGGAGAAGAGCCACTTGGATGGAGCGAGCCAGCTCCAGCTCTTTTTCCAGTTTCTGACGTTCAATGAGCTGGCGGTTCAGGCGGGCGTTCTCGATAGCTAGGGCTGCCTGCGCCGCAATCCCCTGCATGAGCTCGAGATCGTCCTGCGTGTAATAGACCTCGCCGGGCACCTGCGAGTCGATGTAGAGGACGCCTAACACATCGGTCTTGGCCACGAGAGGGACACAAATCGCCGAGCGAATGCGGCCGCGAATGACACTCTCGTTGGCCGCAAAGCGCACGTCGGAAGGGGCATCAGAAACGAGGATTCCAACCTGCTCAGCCATCGAGCGCTCGACAATGCCGCGGCTGATATGGATTTCATCCGAGGCGCCTTCGTGGAGCCGCACGACGACCGGATCAAGCGTGCCATCGACGGGATCGCGCAGCAGGATAATGCCCCGATGGGGCGAAGCAATTTCCCAAATAATATCCATGAGCTTGTGGAGAAGCTCGTCGAGATCCCAGATTGAACGAATGGACTCGGTGACACGATAGAGGACTCTCAGGCGCTCAAAAGGGTCGGCCAGTTTCTCGCGATGAATTGGATCCGGCGGAATTGTAGGCGCAGGCGATTTCGTCTGAATGACGATGCGCTCGGAGCTAAAGACTTCGCCATTGGCATCAAGCTGGACGGTGCCTGAGCTCTTCGTTTGACGATCGGTTTTCTCAACCTCGTCGGCATCGAGTTCGAAGACAAGGACCGCATCGCCGATTTGAATGCGGTCGCCGCTGTGGAGCTGGATGCGTCCAACCAAAGGCTTGTTGTTGACCAATGTGCCGTTCTTGCTACCGAGATCTTCGATCACATAGCCCAGCCGCTGCGGCTGAATCACGGCATGGTGACGACTTACGCGTTTATCGACGATCTGAATATCGCAAGACGCACTGCGACCAATCGTCATGGCCGCAGAGCCGAGCGGATAGACAATCCCCGCGTCGTGACCTTTTTCGACGATGAGGCGAGCCATTGCTTTTTTCGGGAGTTACTAAAAGGAATGCGCCCCGCAATTGAAAGAAAAAAATGAGAAGACAATGCAGAGCGCCGGTTTAGAGCCCTTGGAAGTCGCTGCAGCGCCAGATATCGCCGTTGCTGACCGTTCCATTCGTGGGGTCGTAAATCATGTAATCGTAGTCCGGATCCTGCCCAGTAAAGACTTCCCATGAAAACCCGGGATAGGCTTTGATGGGCACAGAATCCTCGTCGAGGTCTGGGCCATTCGAGCTCATGGCAAAACGTTGTGGCGTTTGTAGGGGCGTGGCTCCCATTTTATACGCAAAGTGCCGAGGGCCCCAGTCGATGGTGTTGTCCAGATCCCATCGGATTTCAAATGGGTCGCGCGGTATGGAGGTCAGGTAGGCCACCGGCGTTGTGAGACACTGAAAGCGTTGCCAACGCGGAGTGACATACGTTTCCGGGTAGCGACCATTATCGGCATGGTAGACCTCGAGCGCCGTGGCGATCACCCTGAGATCATTTTTCGCGACAGCAACTTTGCTGCGAATCTGCGCCTCGAGAAAATTGGGCAACGCCACTGCCGCCAGGATGGAAACGATAGCCACAACCACGAGCAATTCAATCAGAGTGAGACCTGGTGTGGCGCGATGAAAGCGAAGCCAAGTGACCACGTTAGAGCCTTCCGCAACTTACGGCTGGGCAGCGGCTGGCGGGGGCGCCGGCGACTCGGCTGCGCGGCGCCGCTCTTCCCGCTGCCGGCGAATGGTTGCGTCTGCCTGCTGCGCATATTGCGCCTCGTTCCCATAGTATTTTTGCATCCGTGCGGCGCGGGCCTTTTGCTGTTCAGCCCGCTTGGCTGCCGCCTCTTCCTGAAGACGCTTGAGTTGCGCCTGCTGCTCGGGCGTAAGGATTTTATTCACCTCGGCGCGGAGTGTACGCGGTGCGGTTGTTTGAGAAGCAACCTTCTCTATTTGCTCTTTCTGCGCCTCGCTCAAGTCGAGCTGTTTGACAAGCGCCAGAAACTGTTGTGAAGGTTGAGCGCGTTGCGGTCGTGCGGACGCACGCGCTTTTGGGGCGGAGGCGCTGTTCCGAGTGGCAGCAAGCTGAGCGGGTGTACGATTTGGTACGCGGTATTGAACGTATTTGTACCCAATAAACGCCCAGATTCCACCAATAAGCAGGATCAGAGCAACGACCTTCCACGGGATTGATGGACCTGATCCACTCCGGACCAAGTCTGTTCGAAGTCTTGTCATAACGTCACCTACCCTTTCCACGCATCCCAACGAATAGTGCGCCCACGTAGCGCGCAGCGTGCAGCGCGCAATATGCGGGCTGCGTGTTTCTGAGCAAGTTTTGCGCCGAACACCAGTCGTGCTCAAAAGCGCAGGCGATAGAGCCCAAAGCTGAAAGCGGAGTCCGGAGGACGGACTTCATCGGGAAGGATCACGGGCTGCACTTTCGGAGACTCCCGCAACGACGCTGGTAGACCAGCCTCGCGAGCGACGTATAGGCATCCCTCCCGCGCGAGATTTGGGAGGGTTTGACGCAGGCGTGCACTTTTACCAGGGTCCCAAGCGGGGAGAATCGGCCGCTCATAAAAAAGTGAGGGAAACATCGTGGCAAACCACTGATGCTCGGTCACGATGGGTAGACGGGGCTCGACTTGCCCAAGATGGGATGCCACGCGGGCAGACCATTGACATTGAAGGCGCAGGCGCGACAAATAAAAGGCGGAATCCACAAGACCCATGGCGACGAAGATCCCCGCCGTCGCTAGCACCCATCGCTTTTGGGCTACGGATTGACTGGCGACACACTCCTGAATCCAGAGAAGAGCTGCGAGCATGAGGGCCGGGTAGATGGGAAGCAAGAGTCGCGGCCCAAAATTCAGCCCCACAGCGGAATTCGGGACGCTGAGGGCAAGCGTGACAAAAAGGAAAACGAGGGCAGTCCGCAAAAGCGCGAGGACGTAAAATTTTTCCCCAGCTGTGCGCTGCCCCCACGGATATAAAGCCAGCGAAAGGGCGAGAAACGGAAGGGGAGCGCTGGCGGCCATACTGTTGAGACGATACTGGGTGAGAATGGGACGCGCTTGATCCCAGGCGCTCATCCGCACCGCACAAGCTGCTACAAGGGCAAAGCTTGCGAGCAGGAATCGCGTGCGGTCGCTACGCACCCACGGCAAAAATGTCAATCCACCCAGGAGAAGCAAGAGCAGCGAATCGGCAAGCGGGTCACCCCACACATGGGCAAGGTAACGATAGGCCACCCAACCGCGCGAGTCCCAGGACCACGTGTAGTCCCACCCCTTGCCGCTTGTGGCCACAGCGAGAAAGAAAAGCGGAACTCCGACGGTGAGACGATTGAGAAGGAAGAGAGCGGCTGTCGCCAAAGCAAATGTCCCCCCCGCGACGAGAAGCTGGCGCTGGAGGCCGGACGAAAAAAAGCAAACAGCGAGACAGATCACGCCCCAGAAAAGATACTCCTCGCGCATCGCGACAGCAAGCGCCAGGACGACGCCCGCCACAACGGTCCAGGAATACCTTCGCCTTTCCAACCCATGAAGAAGCGCTAGCTGACCACCCAGCCCAAGGGCAAGGGCTGGCACGATATCCCAAAAAATGTAGACGTAAGGAAGAATAGGGGTTGCCAACACCACAAGCCCCGCGCTCCAAGCGGCTCGGCGAAGCCCGCAGCGCTTGGCCAGGACGTAGACAAGCCCGAGCAAAGCGATCCCGCCTAAAAGAGGAAGGACACGGAGCCCTGCCTTGCCCAAGGTGGCATAGAACGGCGCAGTCGCATAGAGGTACCACGGCGGGTATTGAGCGTAGAGGCGGCCTCTGTGGAGGAAAGTCTGGACGGGACCGAACGGAAGCAACTCATACTGCGGATCCAAGAATGCCAGCGGGTAATCCAGCGAAAAATCCCCAAAATGATGACGATCAATAATGTTAACAAGTTGAAGGTAGCGCAAGCCGCAATCAACCACCCAAAAACCGTCACGCGGAATCGTAACGCTGAGCCCCGCCAAGACTCCAGCCAGCAGCACTAGAGACCGTAGCTCAGCGAGTGGCCATTGCTTGAAGCTTCTCATCTTGATGGCTCATCTCCTAAGCTTGGCGTCACAGTGAACCGAACAATAGCGAGTCCACCATCCCAGCAACTGACGTAGAGAAGATCGTCCTTTCTCGTGAGACTCACGGCCTCCCCCGCAAGCGCAATCCATGCAGCCAAGCGCGGCATGCTTGGCTGGGAAATGTCGTAAATCTCGAGGCCCATCTCATTGTTGGCCACAGCGAGAAGCGAGGGGGAGAGAAACTCAACCCCTTGGCAATACGAAGGACTGCGACACCAATTGGCACAGAGCCTCATGCTAGGCGTCGTTTCCGATACCGGGGCAGTCCCGCCGAGGAGGCGGTGGGCATCGGTCTCGAGGAGAGCCACTCCCCGATGACGCAAGGCCACGGCCACGAACGGTGGGTGAAAATCGCACGCCACCGAATAGCCCGGCAAGTACAGCCGGTAAAGCGGGCGCGGTTGCGCCACATCGGTCAGAGCAAAAAGCTCGAATCCCCCGTCATCATTATTCGCAACGAAGGCCGCCCCTCCACGAACAAGGACCTCCGTGACGTAATCCGTGCCACGCGTTGCGGAGCTGACAATTAGGGGAGCTCGAGGATCGGTAACATCCAAGAACGCCACGCCCTCGCCCCCACAGGCCACCGCAGCATAGCGCCGCCCGGCGCGCTCGAAGAAATTTACGTGCGTTGCAATCCCAGGAACAGCAATTTGCGCCACGGTCGTGAGCGCCTCGGAGTGAGCTGTCTCATAGACGAGGACTCCGCGAAATCGATCAGCGGACACAAGCCAGGATGTCCCTGGCATCACGGCGAGGTGAAGCGGCTGGGCTTTTTCCGGAGGGAGAGCGGTGATGACCTGTGGCCGCGCGGGATCGCTCACATCAAGGAGTGTGAGACCATCGAGGCCACGGGCGACGTATGCCCGCTCGTTGAGAAGAGCCACAGCACGCGCCCGACTCATCGCCGTCTGAGCCAGAAGCTCAAGGCGCACTTGCGGAGAAGTTGTCTCGAGCTGAAACGTTCCCGTGGTCTCCCCGGAGCGGCGAGCATGGCACCCCGCAAGAACAAGCAACGCGGGAACAAGAACACGCAGCGCGAGAAAAAGTAGTTGCGGCCGGAGCCCCAATATTCCATAGCAGCGAGCCATAGGACGAGTCGTGCACGAATGAGCGACAAGCGGGCAAACATATTCATCATCGAGGAGACGCGCCAGCCGCGCTGGCTTGTGCTTTTTTTGAGCTGGCTGGTGCCCGGCTACGGATTTTTTGTTCACGGTCTTCGCCGGCGAGCCATCCTGGTCTTTGCGCTGATCCAGGTCACCTTTCTCGCCGGCATCGCTTTTCGTGGCGGAGTTCTTGTGCCCGAATTCCGGTGGAATCATGAAGGTTTCAACATTGTGAGCTTGTTAACTTTCTTCACGCAAATTTTCAATGGAGGGGCCGCCCTCATCAGCATGTTGCCCGAGTTTCTCGGCCAGAAATGGGCTATTTTCCCTTCTGATGAAACCTCACCGTGGGCCGACCTGGGCTCGTTTTTTCTTCTCGTCGCGGGCGGACTCAATTATTTCGTCCTCATGAGCACCTACGATCACTTTTACGGCAGAAAGCGCCCCTCTGGTTGGATGGGTGCAACCGACGAGGAGTCAACGTCATGACGGGACTCTACTTTGTGCCCTCAGCCATTTTTCTTACGTTGGTGGTGGCTGCGGTTTATAGCATCGCGCAAGAACCGTTTGCTTCGCCAGCGCGGCTTCTCCGGCAATGGGCGCGCCGCAGCGCGAAATTAGGGGGCGTCCTCGTAGCGATCATGGTGGTTGTGGTTTTTTTGAGTCGGGTATGATTTTTCGTATTGACACGCCTGACTTATGGGCCGTAAACCGCAGGTGAAAATCGGGATTATCCCCGAAAAAATTATTCCCGGAAAGGAGGGAAACGTAATGAAGAAAGGCTTTACCCTTATCGAGCTGTTGATCGTGGTGGCCATCATCGCGATCCTGGCAGCTATCGCGGTGCCGAACTTCCTGGAGGCCCAGGTTCGTTCGAAGGTCTCCCGCGCGAAGTCGGATCAGCGCTCGTTGGCAACGGCCATCGAGGCGTACTTTGTTGATAACAACCTGTATCCGCTTGCGGCGCGTAATGCCACTGGCACCATCAATGCAGGTACTGGGCATCCCAACACGGGGATCAACTACAACCCGACTGGATTGGGGAACATTAACCAGTATATCAACCCCAGCGCCAGCGCAAGCTCCAAGCTGCAGTACGTTTGGTCGTTCGCGGTCAGGGGAACTGCAGCAAATGCGCAGCTGGCTGTCCTGACCACCCCGATCGGCTACATCACCAGCTATCCGGCGGATCCGTTCGCGGACACAAAGGGCTCGACCTTCTGCTACTTTGCGAATGCGAACGGCTGGATCCTCTGGAGCGCGGGTCCGGACACCGACGAGGCGACCGGTACCAACCTCGGTCTCAATGGTGGTGCCAACACTGCACCCTGCTCGGTTGAAACCCTGTACGACGTCCGTGTGGCTCAGCCCAGTGTCGACCTGTTGGCTGGTATCGGCCCTGGCACCAGCGGCAAGGCGTTCACCTATGATCCGACCAACGGTACGGTCAGCCCGGGTGACGTCTATCGCGTGAAGCAGTAACCCCTGCTTCCAAAGCAGCGTACACCATGCCGGGCGACAGCGAGTCTGTCGCCCGGTTAATTTTTTTGTGGGAATTCCTTCATCCTGGAATTTCCTTTACATCGTAACTCCCTCCCGAAGACTAGTTGCCTGTAACTCCCATGGCTCGCAAAGACGAACGTTTGACATCGGTGGAAGAAAACACGCTTCACCAACGCCGCTGGGGATGCACATGCGGCTGCCTGGCTTTTATTGTGGCTGTCATCTTTGGCACCTTGGCCGTTTTCTATTTTGCGCTCAAACCCTATCCCGAAATTCGGCCGGGACGTTGGATCCACGCCAAGACTGTGGGGTTCGGCGTTTTGAGGCTGACAACTGCCGATGCCGGTTTATCGGATTTTTTCACATTCTTGAGCACCGAGCTCGAGCAGAAATGGGGTCAGAAATTGAAAGACAATGAGCGGCGTGCTTTGCGCTCGGCTCTCGTGCTCGCGCGCCAAAGTCCGGATTGGATGGTGCGCCCAAGCATCTACGTGTTCGTGGAAAAGGACTCTCCCGCACAAGGCGAGCAATCGGCCGTTGTCATCACGCAATTCCGCCATTTTTTCGGCTATCTTCTCGGACGATCGCTGCTTCTTTCACTTGGGCTGCAACCCGAAGCAGTGTCGCCCACCCAGCTGACCTTCCGCTTTGGGAAGGAGGAAAAAAGCCCAGGGAGCTGGCTTGTGCTGACGCACCAGTTGCTGGTGTGGTCTTCGCAGGAAGTTCGCGCTGATGTACCTGATCTCACTCAATCCCACAGCCTCGGTGGGGCACCGAGCGACACCTTTATGACCTACTACGGGGAGCTCAATGCTGAGAAACCGGAGCCTGGGGAAGACCTGGCTTTCGTGCTCGTCAATGAAGGCGAGCGGCTGACACGAGCTTTGGGCACGACGCTGGAAACACTCGGCGGACGCGAGATTCGCGAACGCGTGGAGCAGGCGCTGGCTCAGCATGGAGTGTCGCTGGCCGAGGTCAACGCTGTTCGCCTCTCCGCGGATTTGACCTCCGCGGATCGAGTCAAAGCCCGCGCTTGGTTCTACGCTGATCAGCCCGCAACGATCAAAAAGCTCGGAGACGCTGCAAAAATTCTGGAAGGTCTCTCCACCCCGCCCGGGAGTAAGAGCGTGGCAGGTGTGCGAGTGGAATCCCGCGCTAGCCGGAATTCGGTGGCCCTCAATGTTGAAGCGTGGGGACTTCGCCAAGTGATCCAAGCGATGATGGATAACTTGACGAAAGGGAACCGCCGTTCGTTGCCATCAGGAGATGCCAAAGAGGGTGGGACGACACAGCCATGAGCAAGATTCGCGTGTTGCGTCTCATTACCTGGCTTCGAGCAGGGGGGATCGAGCGCAAGATCTTGGCGATTGCGCCGCGTCTTAATCCAGATTTGTTCGAAGTGCACCTGTGCTGTTTGCGCGAGCGAGGTCCTCTGGCGGATGAGCTCGAAGCCGCTGGCGTGCCTGTGCACGTCATTCCTTTCCGGAGCCGGTTACACCCCGTCGATTTGTGGCAACTTCAGCGACTGATGCGGCGCCTGGGGACCAACATTGTCCATGCGCACATGTACCGCGCGAACACTCCCGCGACAGTTCTCAAGCTCCTCGGTTCACGCGTCCGGGTCATTGGGCATTATCATAATATCAACACGTGGGAGACGTGGCGCCAGCGTGCCCTCGACGCCTTCCTGGCGCGGCGGCGGGATGTCAATCTGGCAGTCTCTGAAGCTGTCCGCCGCAACGTGATCGAGACTCTTCATCTGCCTCCGGAGAAAATTCGCACACTTCATAACGGAGTCGATACCCAAGAGTTTCTCCCCACGGATGCTGCGCGACGGCACCGCGTGCGCGGGGCGCTGGGATGGCCAGAGGACGCACTCATTGTTATGCAGCTTGCCCGCCTCGTTGAGCAGAAGAATCATCGCTTCGTTATTGAAAATGTTCGGGATCTTCTCGTGGATTTTCCCAACCTCTACTTTGTGTTTGCTGGGGACGGGAAGCTCGAAGATGAGCTGCGCGAGTTAGCGCGCCAGAAGCGCGTGGCTGAGCACGTGATCTTTCTTGGCCACCGCGAAGACGTGCCGGAAATCCTTGCCGCGTCGGATATCAGCATCTTGCCGTCATCGCGGGAAGGATTTTCCAACACTGTGCTCGAATCCATGGCGTGTGGCCTGCCCGTTGTGGCAACCGATGTTGGTGGAAACCGCGAAATCATCGAGCATGGCATCAACGGTTTTCTTGTGGAGATGGAAATGCGCGATGGCGAGCTTATGCCGAAAGCCTCGCAATTTGTGAGAATCTTGCGGCGCCTGGCCAATGAGCCCGAGCTGCGGGAGCGTGTGGGACAGGCGGCTCGCCAGACTGCTCTTCGGTTTAGCCTCGACGTGATGTTGCAAAAAACAGAAGATCTTTACCTGAAGCTTATGGGCGAAAGGGGCAAGCCTTGAATAAGAGTGAGGCGAATATTACGGCGGTCATCCTCGGTGGCGGTCGAGGGACCCGCCTCGATCCTTTGACGCGTTACCGCTCGAAACCTGCCGTCCCGCTGGCAGGAAAATATCGTCTCATTGATGTGGCCGTCAGTAATTGCATCAACTCAGGGATCCGCAAGATTTACGTCCTGACGCAATTCAACTCGGCCTCTCTCAACCGCCACATCTCCAACACTTATCGTTTCGACCAATTCAGCCGGGGATTCGTGGAGATTCTGGCCGCCGAACAGACCGTGGAAACGGAGAAATGGTTTCAGGGCACGGCCGATGCCGTGCGGAGGCAATTGCGCCACATTCTCGATGATGAAGTGACGCATTTCTTGATCCTCTCGGGTGACGCGCTTTACCGCCAAGATTTCCGCGACATGATCGCCCAACACATCGCGGATGACGCGGACATTACCATAAGCTGCAAGATGGTCAGCGAGGAGCAGGCCCCCCAACTGGGCATTCTCGGGATCGATGAAACAAGGCGCATCCGCTGGTTCCGCGAAAAACCCGTACCCGAAGAACTTCCCAAGCTGCGCATGCCGGAAGAGGCCCTGAGACTAGCGGGACTCGATGCCTCCCAAACGCCATTTCTGGCTTCCATGGGAACCTATCTTTTCCGGCGTTCGGTGCTGACCGAAGTTCTGGCCGAGAACCCTTCGCACGATTTTGGAAAACAAATTATCCCGTGGTCGCTGGATCGATACGTTGTGAAAGCCTATCTCTTCCACGGCTATTGGGAAGACATCGGAACGGTGCGAAGCTTTTACCAGGCCAACCTTGACCTCCTCAAGGATTCTCCTCCGTTCGATTTTTACGATCCAGAGTCTCCGATTTTTTCCCATGCCCGCCTTTTGCCATGCTCGCGCATCGTGGACGCTAGCCTAGAGCGCGCGATGGTTGCTGAAGGCTGCACCATTGAAAAAGCGCACATTCGCAATAGCATCATCGGCATTCGATCGGTCATTCGCGAGGGCACGGTTATTGAGGATTCGATCGTCATGGGAGCAGATTACATCGAATCTCAACCCAAGCCGGGCGTTCCGGCGTTGGGGATAGGCCCGAATTGCATCATTCGGGGAGCTATTATTGACAAGAATGTGCGCATTGGCGCCAACTGCCAGATCGTCAATGCGACGGGTGCCCAACACCTCAATGGAGAGCACGCTTGCATTCGCGACGGCATCATCGTTGTGCTGCGCAATGCGGTCATCCCCCCTAACACAATCATTTAGCCACGTTTGCTGCGTGGTGGAAAGTTTTCTCGAGGGAGTCTCTTTGCCACAGCCGGGAGAACTTACCGATCCGTCGATTGAGAGATCGGCTTACTCCGCACGCTGACAATCTTCCATCCGTCGGACGTCTTGCGCAGGAGATACCGCTCGTCCTTGGTAATCACCTTAGGGCCGAGATGATCTTCCCGCAGGCAATCTACTGCGGCCATCACATGGCTGATCTTGACAAAGCAATCGAGAACGCGCTGCTGAACTCGTTGTGGTCCCGCCTCATTGTAGGCTTTGAGCCGGCGCGCGACGTAATCCTCGCGGCTGAGGCCACCGTGCATCTCTTCAGCCAGCGTCTCGTACTCGCGGAGGAAATCCTTGGAATTCCAGCTTTCCACGAAGACGCGCACAACCGTTTCGGGATCGTTCTTCCAATCGTCAGGCAAGCGTTGCACGGGCACCTCAGCCGCCTGGGATTTTTCCACCTCTTCGCGATGACTGTTTTCTGAGAGATAGAGTTTGCGCCGCAGAAGGTGCTCAACGCGCCCGAGAAGCGCAAGAGGTTCGAAAGGTTTCGCAAGAAAATCGTCCGCACGCAATCCCGCTGCCCAAAAGGATTCTGGCTTGTCAGAGACGGCCCCCAGTGAAGAGATCACGATGAGGGGCATCGAGGCTATCTCGGGAGTCCGACGCACACGCCGACATAACTCAAGGCCGCTAATTTTCGGCATGCGAAGGTCAATGATGGCCAGATCGGGTCTCTCTCTCAGCAGAAGATTCCAACCCTCTTCGCCATCGTAGGCCGCGATGACAGTGTGGCCCTTGGTTTTCAGGATGGCTTTGACAAACTCGACAATTTCAAATTCGTCATCGACGACGAGTATTTTGCACCCCATGAGGATTCTTTACACGTTGTTGTTATCGGGGTTCAAGCTTAACATGCTCTAGGATGGCTTCCACAGTTGCCGGCACGGAGATCGGCCGTGGCGAAAACTCGATGGCGTTCTTTGGATCCTTGAGACCGTGGCCGGTCAGGACACACACGATGCGCAGCTTCGGCGAATCGGCGTAGGCCCCCACAGTGGTAGGATGTTGGCGCGCAAAGAAACCTTGGCGGGCGTACTTGAGCAGACCGGCCACGCTGGCGGCACTGGCTGGCTCGCAAAAGACGCCTTCGCAACGGGCAAGGAATTGGTAGGCAGCGACAATTTCTTGATCGCTCACCATGTCGATGACTCCCCCACTTTCGTCGCGTGCCGCTTCAGCCAACTTCCAACTGGCGGGATTGCCGATACGGATAGCGGTCGCCAGCGTTTCGGGCTTTTCGACGACATGGCCACGCACAATGGGAGCGGCGCCTTCAGCCTGGAGGCCCATCATTCGGGGCAAGCGTTTGCTCAATCCTTTGGCGTGGTACTCCTTGTAGCCGCGCCAGTAGGCCGTGATGTTGCCGGCATTGCCCACGGGGATAAAATGATAATCAGGGGCATCGCCCAAAACGTCGCAAACCTCAAAAGCGCCTGTCTTTTGCCCCTCGAGACGGTACGGGTTGATGGAATTGACGAGCGTGATCTTGTAGCGGGCGGTCACTTCGCGCACGATGCGCAGGGCATCATCGAAGTTGCCTGCCACAGCAAACACCTTGGCGCCATGCATGAGAGCCTGGGCCAGCTTGCCCAGCGCGATATTGCCGTCGGGGATGATTACGATGCAGGTCATTCCCGCTCGGGCAGCGTAGGCGGCAGCGCTCGCGGAAGTGTTGCCCGTACTGGCGCACATGACCGCACTGGAGCCTTCCTCCAAAGCCTTGCTGACGGCCATCGTCATGCCGCGGTCCTTGAACGAACCTGTCGGATTGAGGCCTTCGAATTTCAGATAGACCTCGGCGTGGGCGCCAATCTCACGAGAAAGGGCGAGAGCGGGGATAAGAGGAGTGTTGCCCTCGTTGAGAGTGACGACCGGCGTGTTCTCGCTCACCGGCAAGAACTCCCGGTACGTTGCAATCAGCCCTGACCAGCGCGAAGAGCCCACCTGAGTCCACTTCCTTTCTATCAGCGTCATGAACGCCCCGTACAACAGGCGCCGTCATTTTCATGAAACCTGAACTCACCGAGTGCCGAGTCAACGGCATCGAAAATCAATACAAAACATCATGCTCCCCTTGCAGGCGGAAATTCTCGCGTTGCCAATGCCGTTTCCACGCAAGAGCGCAGCTGGCGCGCCGCGGCTTCAGGATCAGAAGCTGCCAGTACGGCGCGAATGACAGCGATTCCATCGGCGCCAGCATGGACAACCTGGGAAGCATTCGTCGCATCAATGCCCCCTAGCCCAATCAGCGTGGTGGAAGGAAATCGGCATCGCGCCTCACGAAGCGCATCGACCCCGCAAGGCGGCAAGATCCCCGCTTTACTTGGCGTTTCAAAGATGGGACTCAGAGTGAAGGCGTGAAGGCCAGCCTTTTCAAGCTGCTCGATCTCTTGGAGAGAGTGAGCCGAGTAGGCCAGGATGAGATCCTTGCGCATACGGAGCCACTCGCCAAGAGGTGAGTTTTCTAAGGCGGGCCAAGTTGCAGCTTGCAGGTGGAGGCCATCGACAAAACTCAGCGGCAAGGAGGGGTGCCAGCAAGAGGCGTTCAGGAGGAGGAGAGCGCCGTACTGGCAGCAGACCGGCGCGATCAATTCGATGAGACGGCCCACCTCAGCGGGGGAAGCATGCTTCTCCCGAAGTTGGATAGCCGTGGCGCCACCGCGCAAAGCGGCCGTGAGCCGCTGGGCCAGCGCTTCGGGTTGATTTCCACTGTCGTCGGTGATGATGTAAAGTCGAAAGCGTTCACGCAACATAACGGGTTGTGTTTCGACCGCCAAGAGCCCGAACTCAAGGATGACCTGGCCAAAAGTGGTCTGTCGTGCGAGAAATCAAGGCAGAAGAGCAAAAAGATGCCCCGCAAAGAACGAAAAGTGCGGCTCATTCGTAACCATCGTTGATAACATGAAGCTTCTGAATGCCAAGACGCGGCGGAGATATCATCGAGCGAGCAACCCCGCTCGTTACGTAAAAGGTTACGTTGCTAACAGTTTTTTGTAGGAGTCTTTTATCAATGGCGAAAGTACTCGGAATCTGTGGCAGCCTCCGGGACCAATCGCACACGCGGGTGCTGGTCAATCTAGCACTCGAATCAGCAGCGTCCGTGGGAGCGGAGGTGGAGCTTCTTGATTTGCGCGATTATCCTCTCCCTCTTTTCGAAGCTCATCAGCGCTACGACGATCACGAAGTCGTGCAAGAAGTCGTTAAGCGAATCCGTGAGGCGGAGGCCTACATCGTAGGCACTCCCGAATACCATGGGTGC
>FWWL01004453.1_pt1 | contig 23605 bp, 25 predicted proteins | sample 2228331 | NCBI WGS metagenome assembly FWWL01 (sample SAMEA103939775, study PRJEB20133) | metagenome | reverse complement strand
ATGGGTGGCCGGGTGGGGGAGCGGGCCGGTGCCGTCGCGGAAGCGGTGATTACAAACCACACAAATCGCGCTAGGATTCGTTCGAGAGGTACAGCGAGTGGACGAAGCTTTCGGGAATGATCGGCGCGGCGAAGGGGAGGGCGATACGCCCGACTCGCCGTCGCATTTTGTCCCCGTCGTGCCGCCTGCCGATCACGAGACCGAAGCGGAGAATCGCCGCGACCGCCTGCTCGCCGGGCTGACGCTGATGGCCGGGATCGGCCTCGTGCTCGCCATTCCGTTCGCGCTCAAGGCCGGGTCGCCCTTTTTCCTCCCGCTGACCGCCGCGATCGTCATCGCCATCGCGCTGGTTCCGATCCTCGAGTGGCTGGAGCGGCACCGCGTGCCCGCGCCGCTCGCCGCGCTGATCTGTCTGTTGCTGTTCCTGACCGCCGCGAACGCCGCATTGGCTTCGATCGTGGTCCCCGCCTGGGGCTGGCTGTCGATCCTTCCGGAGCGAATCGACAATATCCAGTCGAACGTGAAGCCGTTGATCGACTTTTATTCGAACTTCGAAAGCTTCGTGAACAAGACGATCCAGGACCTTGCCCAGTCGCGTCCGATCCAGCCGGCCGAGACCGCGGGGCAGGCACCCCCGCGCTCGATTCTCGAACTCGCCGCCACCAGCGCGCCAACCGCGTTCATCGAAATGTTCTTTGCGGTGCTGGTGATCTTCTTCTTCCTGTCGGGCTGGACCCGGCTGCGCCGCAACGCGATCACCAGCCGCACCAGCTTTGGCGGGGCGATGGCGACGGCGCGGGTGATTCAGGACGTGGTCGACGACACTTCGGCCTATCTCGGCACGATCACGCTGATCAACGTCACGCTGGGGCTGCTGGTGGCGGGCGCCTTGTGGCTGATCGGCATGCCGACGCCATTGATGTGGGGCGGGATCGTCGCGCTGCTCAACTATATCCCCTATCTTGGCCCGATCTTCGCCGCCGGATTCCTGGCCGTGGGCGGGCTGATGACGTTCCAGGACGTGTGGACCGCGCTGCTGCCCGCCGCGATCATGGTCGTGCTGCATATCATCGAGGCGAATGTGGTCACGCCACTGGTGGTCGGGCGGCGATTGACGATCAACCCGATCATGATTCTGATCTCCTTGTCCTTCTGGGGCTGGGTGTGGGGCACGCCGGGCGCGCTGTTGGCGGTGCCGCTGCTGATCATTATCCAGACCGTGCTCAACGCCGCGGGCAAGCCGGACATCGCCGGATTCCTGTTCGAACACGGCACGCTGGTGGCGCGCGGCAACCCCGCTGCACCCCGCCCGCAAATTATGCGCGAAAGCGGAGTTGACAGCCCCGGACCGCCCGGTTAGGTGCCGCGCTCTCGCAAGGGACGGCGCTTCGGCGCCAGGGTCATGCGGGTGTAGCTCAGTTGGTTAGAGCGCCGGCCTGTCACGCCGGAGGTCGCGGGTTCGAGCCCCGTCACTCGCGCCACCCCCTATCGGGTGGCCATTCCCCTCACTCCACATCGCCGGTCGTCAGCGGCACCAGCGCGCTCTGCTTGTGCACGCGCTTGATGAAGCTGGTCTCGTAGCGCCGCACAGCGGGATCGTTCTGAAACAGCCGCTCGGCCAGCGCGTTATAGTCGGCCATGTCGCGGACGCAGACCAGCACCGCCAGATCGTCCGCGCCGGCGACGTCCAGGATCATCTGCACCGCATCCTGCGCCGCGAGCGAAGCGCGCAGCGCAGCAATCCCGCGCTCCTCGGCATGTTCATGCACCTGCACCCGGACCAGGGCGCGCAGCCGCCGTTCGGTCAGCTTCGGCGCGAGCAACGCAACGTCCGCCGCGATGAACCCCTCGCTGCGCAGCCGTCGCACCCGCCGCGTCACCGCAGAGGCGGACAGCGGCACGTCGCGCGCCAACTCCTCTGCGGTCGCCAGCGAATCGGCTTGAAGCAGGTTCAACAACTGGATGTCGAAGGCGTCGAGCTTGCTCATGTCCGGCGCGAAGCCACTCCCCGATGACGATTTTCGGCACATAGCGCGCCGTAATCGACTGCAAAAGGCGTGTTAGTCAACTATAACACCAAGGGTGATGTCTAACGGAGAGGCTTGATGCGTAAGGAAGTAATGGCGGCGGTGATTCTGGCGGCGCTTTCCCCCATGGCGATGGCGCAAAGCGACGCGCCGGCACCGGCCACAGCGCCCGCCTATGACCCCGCGGCGGCGAAGGCTGCAGTGGCGACGCTGGCGGACGAGCTGGAGAAGAACTTCGTCTTCCCCGACACCGCCAAACGCTACGCCGCCGCCCTGCGCACCAAGCTTGCAGCGGGCGGCTATGACAGCGCGGCCGACGGCTATGCGCTCGCCACCGCTGTGACCGCCGATCTTCAGGCGATCGCTCCCGACGGCCACCTCGCCATGTTCGCGCCCGGCGGTCCGCAGTCGCAGCGTGTCGGCCAACCCTCGACCCAGCAGCAGATCGGGAGCGCCCCGCTGCCCCCGCCCGCAATGGAGCAGGCGGGGATGATCGCCCCCGGCATTGCCTATGTCCGCTTCAACGGCTTCTTCGGCGAGGCGGGGACGCTCAAGGCGTTCACCGCCTTTCTCGACGCGAACGCCGGCGCAAAGACGCTGATCATCGACGCGCGCACGCATCGCGGCGGCGGGCTGGACGAAATGGATGTGCTGTTCCCGCGCATTTTCGACACGCCGCAGGCGGTGATGATCATGGACACGCGCGCATCCTTCGCCGCGCAGGCCGGGCCGCTGCCGTTCCGCTCGCTGGTCAAGGTCGATGCTCCTGCCGAACTGGCGCGGACCGAGCATCGCGTTACCCCGCTCAGCCCGGCCAGCCCGTGGGCCAAGACCAAAATCTATTACCTCACCTCGCCGCGCACCGCCTCTGCCGCCGAGCATCTCGCAGCGGTGTTCAAGGGCACGAAGCGCGCGACGCTGATCGGGGAAACCACCGCCGGAGCGGGCCATTATGGCGGGACTGCGCCGCTCGGCGGCGGCTATTCCGCCTTCATCCCGGTCGGGCGCAGCTATTTCCCCGGTGGCGAGAGCTGGGAGCAGGTCGGGGTCAAGCCCGACATCGCGGTCGCGCCGGAACGCGCGCTGGTCGAAGCGCTGACCCGCGAAGGCGTGCCAGCGTCGCAGGCAGAGGCGCTGTCGGCATCGCACATGCCCAAGAGTTCGATGGAACGCCGCAAGCGCTGATCCGGTCGCAGCGGGCGGCGCTATCCACAAGCCGGTAGCGCCGCCCCCTTGCACCCCCGGGCACAGCCGCTAAACGCCCCCGTTCACCATCTATGGAGCGGGACATGAGCGACTCGATTTCGGCCGAGCAGCTGCGCCTTTTGATCGAGCGGATCGAGCGGCTGGAAGAGGAAAAGAAGGGCATCAGCGACGACATCAAGGACGTCTATGGCGAAGCCAAGGCGACCGGGTTCGATGCCAAGATCATGCGCACCATCATCCGCCTGCGGAAGATGGAGAAGCACCAGCTCGACGAGCAGGACGCGCTGCTCGAAACCTACCGCGCCGCGCTGGGGATGCAGTAAGGGCAATTCCTCCCCCAGCTTGCTGGGGGAGGGGGACCGCCGCCGCAGGCGGTGGTGGAGGGGCGGCCGCGCAGACGGCCGTGAACGCCTCGACAAAATTCCGCCCTCTGCGGGGCGGTCGCTGCGTCAGCGCTACGCGCTGCCACCTCCCCTGCGGGGCAGGGGAGGAATGAACCGGCACCTTCCCGGTCTCGCCCCGCCGCCCTAACATGCCCCCTCCCAACCGGAGGGCGCAGCATGATTCTCACCACCACCAGCACCGTCGATGGCGTCACCGTCACCCGCTATCACGGCATCGTGACCGCCGAGGTGATCATCGGCGCGAATGTGTTCCGCGACCTGTTCGCCGGCATCCGCGACATCGTCGGCGGTCGTTCGGGCAGCTACGAGCGCCCGCTCAAGGACGCGCGCAAGACCGCGCTCGCCGAACTTCAGGACGAAGCCCGCGCGCTGGGCGCGAACGGCGTGATCGGGATCGACTTCGACTATGAGGTGATCGGCAAGAACGGATCGATGCTGATGGTATCCGCCTCGGGCACTGCGGTGACGCTCAGCGGCGTCTGACGTTCGAACATGGGGCGGCAGCTTGCAAGCCGCCCCTCGGCTCGCCTAGAGACGCGCATCCAATTCCATAAGAGCGACCCATGGCAGGCCATTCCAAGTTCAAGAACATCATGCACCGCAAGGGCGCGCAGGATAAGAAGCGCTCGGGCATGTTCAGCAAGCTCAGCCGCGAAATCACCGTCGCGGCCAAGATGGGCCTGCCCGATCCCGACATGAACCCGCGCCTGCGCGCGGCGGTCAACGCCGCCAAGGCGCAGTCGATGCCCAAGGACAATATCCAGCGCGCGATCGACAAGGCGAGCAAGGGCGACGCGGAGAATTACGAGGAAATCCGCTATGAGGGCTTCGGCCCCGGCGGCGTGTCGCTGATCATCGAGGCGCTGAGCGACAACCGCAACCGCACCGCCACCAACGTCCGCACCGCGGTGTCCAAGAATGGCGGCAATCTCGGCGCGTCGGGCTCCGTCAGCCACGCCTTCGACCGCGTCGGCCTGATCACCTATCCGGCCAGCGTCGGCGACGCGGAAAAGGTGTTCGAAGCCGCGCTCGAGGCCGGTGCCGAGGACGTGACCTCGTCCGAGGACGGCCACGAAATCTGGACCGCCAGCGCCGACCTGCACGAAGTCGCCAAGGCGCTCGAACCCGTGCTGGGCGAAGCCGAGGGCGCCAAGCTCGCGTGGAAGCCGCAGACCATGGTCGAGGTGAGCGAAGACGACGCCGCGACCTTGTTCAAGCTGATCGACGCGCTCGACGATGATGATGACGTCCAGACCGTGTGGGGCAATTACGAAGTCTCGGACGAAGTGATGGCCAAGCTGGGGTGAGCTGCCCTTGCTAATCCTCCCCGCCAGGGGGAGGTGTCAGCGTAGCTGACGGAGGGGGAGGAACCGAGGCGTTCAAGGCGACAGGACACAGCCGTCCTCCCCCTCCGTCGCCTTCGGCGCCACCTCCCCCTGGCGGGGGAGGATCGGCGTTCAAGCCGCCCGCTCGTCGGCGCCATCCATCCCCAGCATCGCGCGGATCCGCCATGCATCCGCCGCCCAGTTGGTCCCCTGCGAAAACGGCACCGATGCCAGGCGCGGTGCATCGTCCAGTAGCGGAAACAGCTCACGCTCCTCGCGGTCCAGCCGATCCTCCATTTCCGCTGTGCGCAGCCGCACGGCAACCGCATAGGCGCGCCAGTCACGCACGACGACATCGGGCGGAAAGCGCTTGGTGTGCGCGGCGAACCGCTCATAATCGGCGGCGGTGGACTGGCAGAACCGCTCGGCAACCGAGCGTGCGGCGGGGTCTGCGTGCAACCGCAAGCGCGGGTAGATCATGCGGTCCTTCAATGTCAGTGTGCGCAGCAGGCTACGGCTGAAACGCCACCGCGCATCGTTCAGTTCTTCGATGTCGGGCGGATCGAACCGCCGGGCGATCGCCGCCATTTCGACGGTGCATTCCCGCAACCGGCGATGTTCGGCGAAAAACTGATCGAGATTGGACACGGTGAAACCCGCTTTCTTGGCTCCGGAACGACAGGGCGGCACCGCAACGATACCGGGACGGGCTGGCGCACCGTCCACTTGTCTTTTAGGGCGCGGGAATGGTTAGAGGTCAGACAACCAGTAGAAATACGTTACTGCACCCGCCGTGCCGGGCGATGCGATGAGCGGGTCACGCCTGATCCTCGGCCTCGATCCCGGCCTCGGCACCACCGGCTGGGGCCTGATCCGCGCCGACGGCAATCGCCTCAGCCATGTCGCCAACGGCCAGCTCAAGACCGATGCCAAGTCGCCATTGCCCCAGCGGCTGGCGCATCTCGACGCGATGCTCGCCGCGCTGGTCGCCGATCACGCCCCCGATGGCGCCGCGGTCGAGGAGGTGTTCGTCAACGCCAACCCGCAATCGACGCTCAAGCTCGCCCATGCGCGCGGCGTCGCCATCGCCGCCGTCGCGCGCGCGGGCCTCGATGTCGGCGAATATGCCCCGCGCCTCGTCAAGAAAGCGGTGGTCGGCACCGGCACCGCCGAAAAGGCCCAGGTCCACGCCATGATCGCCCGCTTGCTCCCCGGCACGAAGATCGCGGGAGCCGACGCAGCAGACGCGCTCGCGGTCGCGATTTGCCACGCGCACCATCTGGCAAGCGCACGCGCGTTGGCGCGGTGACCGGCGCGCGCGTTTCTGCTTTCCTACAACAACCCGTTCCGCTTATGTACCGCAGGTGCCGGGCGCGGTGCGTCGCGGTGATCCGGGTCGCAAGCGGTTCTCGAAACCCGCGATAGTGTAAAGCGAGTGTAAACTTAGGATTTGGCGACACCGGCATGATTGCGCATCTGAACGGCCACCTTGCCGCCACCGGCATCGACCATGCAGTGATCGACGTGAATGGCGTCGGCTATCTGGTCGGCGCATCGGCGCGGACACTGGCGGCGCTCGGCGCGATCGGCGAGTTTGTCACGGTCCACACCGAAATGCTGGTCAGCGAGGATTCGATCCGGCTGATGGGCTTTGCGAGCGCGGAGGAGCGCGACTGGTTCCGCCTGCTCACCGGCGTGCAGGGCGTGGGGGCAAAGGTCGCGCTGGCGATCCTCTCGATCCTCTCCCCCGCCGAGGTCCAGACCGCCATCGCCCGCGCCGACGCCGCGATGGTCGCGCGCGCCAATGGCGTCGGCCCGAAACTGGCGCAGCGGATCGTCAACGAGTTGAAGGACAAGGCCGGCGGCATTGCGACCGGCGGCGGCGGGGCAGGGGCGGCGGCTCCCGCCAGCGGCGCGGCGAACGACGCGGTTTCGGCGCTGCTCAACCTGGGCTTCAAGCCGGCGGAAGCTAGCAACGCGGTGAATGCGGCAAGCGATGAGCTAGGGGCGACCGCGACGCTGGATGCGCTGGTGCGACTGGCGTTGCGGAAGGCGGCGAAGTGAAGTGGGCGGCCTATTTGATTGCGTTTCTAATGAGCAGCAATGCACTCGCTTGCACGGATGGTTCGGCAACCCGCTATTATTTCTTTGGCGTGCGACCCGAGGGTGTCGATGTCGCGCGGTTGCTGCCGGTCGAGATCGTTCGCATCGAAGGGCAAATCGTTCACGCGCGCGCAGACGAACGCCTCGCCAAGGCACTTGGTGGCAGGGACATTCAGATAGAGCTGCCTGAGTATCCATACGTAACCAACTGCATCGAATATGGTCTCGAGGAAGGCCGCGCACTGATTGTTTTCGACCGCGTTTTCACCCGTGCCTCGGGAGAGATTGTTGTCGTCGCGCGCCCGGTGAGGGGTAGGGTATATCCAAAAGGTCGAAGTGCAGCGGAACTCGATAAGTACATCGTCGATCCTGAATTCAAGGCGAAGGCGGATCAGGGCCGAAGGAAGGATTGAACTCGGCCCCTCCCACCCGCCTTCCGTCATGCTGAACTTGTTTCAGCATCCACTGAGCCCCGCAGCGGCTGACAAGAGGTTCTATCTGCAGCGGGTGAGACTTGCCGGCCCCGGCGGTGACGCTGGGACCAAATCTCGGAACACCCGCCCGCCGCACGGTGGATGCTGAAACAAGTTCAGCATGACGAAATGGGCCGAAGATAGCGCTACCAGATTCCCATTGTGCCTGTATTTGATACCGCTACCATCGCCTCCGCCGGATCCGAATCCGGACATGCAGGCCCGCAAACGGGCCGCGAGGAGGAGAGAGAGGATGCGGTCCCTTACCCGTCGGGAAACCCTTGCCCTTGCCGGAGCGCTGGGCGTTGCAGCCTGTAGCGGTGGCGGATCGAGTGGCGGCGGTACCGTCTCCACTCCGTCGCCGACGCCCGGCCCGGCGCCCAGCCCTTCGCCATCGCCCAGCCCGACCCCCACGCCAACCCCTACCGCCACGCTCAAGGGCGCAGCCGCAGCCAAGCGGATGCGCTTCGGCTCCACCTTCAACTGGGCAGCGCCGGGTGCGGACGCGGGATCGTTCAACAACCCCGCCTATGCCACGTTGCTCGAACGCGATTGCCAACTGCTCGTCCCCGAAAACGAGATGAAGTGGGAATATCAGTCGAGCGCAGAGAATGTGTACAACTGGACCCGCGCGGACCAGATGCTGGCCTATGCCGAGTCCAAGGGCATGGAGATGCGCGGCCATTGCTTCCTATGGTATATCCAGGAGCGCCTCCCCGCTTGGCTGCGCAGCTATGACATGGGCGCAAATCCCCGCGCCACGGCGGAGCGGCTGGTGCGCTCTCATGTCGAAAGCACCGCGCGCCATTTCGGCAACCGCATCAAGAGCTGGGACGTGATCAACGAGGCGATCGACCCCGCCACCGGCAATGTCCGGACCAACATCCTGCACAGCGCGGTCGGCGGCGACAACTCGATCCTCGACCTCGCCTTCCGCACCGCGCGCGCAGAGCTGCCGACCGCAGAGCTGGTCTACAACGACTATATGGACTGGGGCTCGACCACCCATCGCAACGGGGTGCTGGCGCTGCTGCAGGGGTTCCGCACGCGCGGCGTGCCGGTCGACGCGCTGGGCATCCAGTCGCATATCGGATTTTACTCCAGCGGCACCGCGCAGGATATCGCCAATGCCCAGATCCCGGCGATGCGCGCCTTCCTCGATCAGGTCGTTGCGCTGGGCTACAAGCTCATAATCACCGAATTCGACGTCAGCGACCGCAACCGCACCGGTACCGTGGCGCAGCGCGACGAGGATGTCGCGGTGTACGGCCGCGCCTGGCTCGACCTGCTGTTCAGCTATCCGCAGCTCAAGGACGTGCTCGTCTGGGGAATGAACGACAAATATAGCTGGCTGCAGAATTTCGGCACCCCGCGCCCCGACGGGTTGCCGCTACGCCCGCTGCCCTATGACGCCAGCGCCCAGCCCAAGCGGCTCTACACCGCGATCGGGGACGCGCTCGCGGCGACGACCGCGCGTCCTGCACCGACCTGACGGGGAGGGGGATTGGCTTGCCGCAAGCGAACGGATAAGGAACGTTCGTGGCGAGCCAAATCCCCCCATCCGATCCTGAGCGAGACGCGACGCTGACGCGAAGGCGGTCGATTGTGTGGGTGCTGCGAAAGTCGGCAACGTGCCTGTAGTGACAACGATTTTTCTGAATTGTGAATCGTGTGAGGTGCACGCACTCGACGGAAGCGATGCTCCAGGGCCACTGCTGAAAGCGCAGAATTGGCTTGCGGATCGCGGTTGGCCGAAGTTGTCGCCCTTGCAGGGGGGAGGGGTCAATGCGCCGTCCGTTGATGTCTGGGCTTCGGATTTCAATCGAATGGGAGACGAGGCGACAGCCTTCGCTGATTACGTAGTCTCGCTTCCTTGGAGTTTTCCCGAGAGCGTAATACTCATCATCCATCCAGAAGAGGGGGACGCGCGGGTCTATCGGCCTGAGTTTGCGCCTTCAGACATCTGGCGCACCTGATGACCGACGACCGCATCCTCACCGCCTCCCGCCGCCCGGAGGACGTCGACGCCGCGCTGCGCCCCAAGTCGCTCGACGAGTTCGTTGGCCAGCGCGCCGCGCGCGATAATCTGCGCGTGTTCATCGACGCTGCCCGCCAGCGTGGCGATGCGCTCGACCATGTGCTGTTCTTCGGCCCGCCGGGCTTGGGGAAGACCACGCTGGCGCAGATCATCGCCAAGGAAATGGGCGTCGGTTTCCGCGCCACGTCTGGTCCGGTGATCGCCAAGTCGGGCGACCTCGCGGCGTTGCTCACCAATCTCGAGGATGGCGACGTCCTGTTCATCGACGAGATTCACCGCCTCGCCCCCGCGGTCGAGGAGGTGCTCTATCCCGCGATGGAGGACCGGGCGCTCGACCTGATGATCGGGGAGGGGCCGTCGGCGCGCAGCGTCCGCATCGATCTGCCGCGCTTCACCCTGGTCGGGGCGACCACGCGGCAGGGGCTGCTCACCACCCCGTTGCGCGACCGCTTCGGCATTCCCGTGCGCTTGCAATTCTACACGGTTGAGGAGCTGACCCGCGTCGTGACCCGCGCCGCCAACCTGCTCGACCTGTCGATCGCCGAGGATGGCGCGGCGGAAATTGCGCGGCGGTCGCGCGGCACCCCGCGCATCGCCGGGCGGTTGCTGCGCCGCGTGCGCGACTTTGCCAATGTTGCGGGAGAGACGGTTGTGCATGCCCGCGCTGCCGATGCCGCGCTCAACCGGCTTGAGGTCGACGCGCTCGGTCTCGACGCGATGGACCGCCGCTACCTCACCATGATCGCCGACATCTATCGCGGCGGTCCGGTCGGGGTGGAGACGCTCGCCGCCGGCCTGTCCGAACCGCGCGACACGGTCGAGGAGGTGATCGAACCCTATCTCATCCAGATCGGCATGATCGCCCGCACCGCGCGCGGCCGCTGCCTCAACGCGGCCGGGTGGAAGCATCTCGGCCTCAACCCGCCCGCCGGGTCGCAGGACGGGTTGTTCGACGGGTGACGCCGCACGACGTCACCCTCCCAGATCAGCTAAAAATTTCCGGCGCATCATAATCCGGCGCGCCTTCGCCCAGTCGCGGGTCGAAGCCATAGTCATTCTCGCCACGCGTACCGGGCAGGAAACCGAACACGATGAAGAAGATAAAGCCGATATAGGGGATGAGAGTCAGCAGATACATCCACCCGCTCTTGTTGCTGTCGTGCAGGCGCCGGACGGTGACCGCGATGCTCGGGAGGAAACAGGCCAGGATCCAAAGAACCACCGGGATGTAAATGAGCGAGAACTCGTCGCTATCTGCCGAGTCTTGCAGTGCAGTCCCGCCTAGCACGACATCCGTCACGACGAACGTCGCCGCGATCACGCCGTAAAAGATGATGAAGAACAGCCAGAATTCGGTCCGCGTCGATCGCCCGCTGAAATCGACATAGTGGCGCCACGGCCGCAGAATCTTGTCCATCATTTCCCCCATTTGAGTCGCAACCGATCCTATCCGATTGCAATGGCTTGGCAATTGCCGCGTGGCGGGGGCGCAAACGAACTACGGATATGCGGGCTATCGCTGCTACCGCTGGTTGGACTATCGGGTGATACCGATTTTGTGGAAACGACGCCTTGACCGACCAGCCTTCCACCGACCGTCTGAGCGAGGCCCGTGCCGCGCTCGCCACTGCGATGGCGCTGCACGAACAGGGGGATCTGGAAGGCGCGGAGGCGGGGTATCGCGCGGTGCTCGCGCTTGAGTATCGCGCGACCGATGTCCTTCCGTTGCTTGCCGGCCTGCTTGGGCGGCTGTCCCGCGCGGAAGACGCGCTGATCGCCTGGGAGCAGCTGCTCGCCATCGCGCCCGACCATGCCGTGGCGCTGCATGAAAAAGGGCTGACGCTGCACTGGCTCGGCCGCACCGGGGAGGCGGTCGCGGCGCTGGAACAGGCCTGTGCGCTCGATCCGCACAATGCGATCGCGATCGGCAATCTCGCGGTGGTGCTGGCCGATGCGGGTCGCAATCACGCCGCGATCGGCCAGTTTCGCCGCGCGCTCGCGCTCCAGTCGGACAATCTGCACCTGCGCCACCAGTTGCGTCGGCTCGGCGCGGCATCGGTGCCCTTCTGGCATATCCCGATGATGAACGACGCGCCCCGCAACGACGCGTTCGAGGCGGCGATCACGGCCGCGATTGCCGTCGCTGGCCCGGACGCGCGCGTGCTCGATATCGGTGCGGGCAGCGGCCTCTTGTCGCTGATCGCCGCGCGGGCCGGGGCGCAGCATGTGGTGGCGTGCGAGATGGAACCGCTGATCGCCGAAATGGCACAGCAGATCGTCGCGCAGAACGGCTATGCCGATCGCATCACCGTCCATGCCAAGCCGTCCACCGACCTTGCCGTCGGGGTCGAGCTCGACGTGCCGGCGCAAATCCTCGTCTCCGAAATCCTCTCCAGCGACCTGCTCACCGAAAAGGTGCTGGACACGTTCGAGGACGCACATCGGCGCCTGCTCGCCCCCGACGCATTGGTGATCCCGCGCGCGGCGACCGCGATGGGCTGCCTCGTCGCGAGCGAGACGCTGGCCGATTACGCGTTTGTCGGCGAAGTGTCGGGGTTCGACCTGTCGCCCTTCACCGACTTCGCGCAGCAGCGGCTGCCGATCCATGGCACGATGACTGCGTGGCAGCGGTTATCCGACGACCACGAACTGGTTCGCCTCGACCTGACCCAGGCCAAGCATGACGCGGTGCTGACCCGCCTACGCATCCCGGTGACGGCGAGCGGCCGGGCGATCGGCATCGTCCAGTGGATGCATATTGACCTGTGGCCCGGCGTGACGTTCGACAACCACCCCGACCGCTACACCGATGGTGGCTGGCTGCAGATCCTGCACAGCTTTCCCACACCGGTCGATGTGATCGCGGGTGAGACACTCGACATCGCCGTCGGGCACGACCGGATCACGCTGATCCTGCTGCCGCTGACGCAGTAGGGAGGCGCCGGAGGGGCCGCTCTCCGGCGCCATCATCTTACAGCCCGTCGACCGCCTTGCTGACGAGGATGTTCACCGCGACGCGGCGGTTCTGCGCCTTGCCTTCCTCGGTGCTGTTGTCGGCCAGCGGATCGGCTTCGGCCATCCCGGTCGGGGTCAGCATGCGATAGGGCTTCCACCCGCACGCCTGTTGCAGATGGTTGACCACCCGGCTGGCGCGCTTTTCGCTAAGTTCCTGATTGAGCTCCTCCGGGCCGGTCGCGTCGGTATAGCCGACCACCAGCAGCAGCGCATTCTCCATCGACCCGGCCTGGCTCGCGGCACTGCACAGCTCGGCCTTGGCCTGCGCGCTCAGCACCGCCTTGCCGGTGTCGAAGTTCACATTGGTCGTGCCCTTGACGTTATACTGGTCGATATCGCCGACCCGGCCGCGCAGCGCTTCGGTCGCGGCAGTCTGCTCGGCAAAGCCCTGGGAGGTGCCGCTGCGGATCATCGCGGCGGTCTTGAGATCCTTGTCGGCAAGCTTCACCTGCGCCGCAACCAGGCCGCCCTCGAACTGGCGCGTCTGCACGCTCACCGGCAGCCCGTTGAGCAGCGCGTCGCTGCCGCGCTTGGTCCGCCCAAGGCCGAGAAAGCCGCCGGACGAGCGAATCTGGGTCTCTTCGCTCACCGCGATCAGCGTCGGGGTGCCATCGGCGGCGGTCACCTGGATCTGGTTGCCCTGCCGCGCGGAGATCATCCCTTCGATCTCCGGTCCGGCCGGGAGCTGCGCCAGCGGCGGCAGCGCTGCGCCGGTGATGGTGACCTGCTCGCCCGATTGCAGTGGCGCTTCCTGCGCAACCAGCGCGCTCGGCGCAGTGGCAGCGAGCAGGGCGGTGAAGGCGAGGGCGCCGGCTTGGATGGAACGCATAGACATACTCCTGAAACTCAGCCCGTTACGGGGCTGCGGAGCAAAGCCCGCGTCGCGGCGAAGGTTCCGACGCCGCACCCCCGACTCCGGGCGGGCAGTGCGATCCGCGCGGCGGGTTGAGCAACTAGGGGGCGTAGGCCGATGTGGCCAAATGGAAAAGGCGCCGGAGTCGTCTCGGGCGCCTTTCCGTCAAATCACGTCTAGACCTTCAAGCCGCCTTGGCGCGGCTCTGGCGCTTGCGCTCGTGCGGGTCGAGGAAGCGCTTGCGCAGGCGGATCGTCTTGGGCGTAACCTCGACCATCTCGTCATCGTCGATATACGCGATGGCCTGTTCCAGCGTCATCTTCTTGGGCGGGGTCAGGCGGATCGCGTCGTCCTTGCCCGACGAGCGGACGTTGGACAGCTGCTTGGCGCGCATCGGGTTGACCTCAAGGTCGTCCGGCTTCGCGTTCTCGCCGATGATCATGCCTTCGTACAGCGCTTCGCCATGGCCGACGAACAGGATGCCGCGCTCTTCCAGCGTGTTGAGCGAATAGGCATTGGCCTCGCCCGCGCCGTTGGAGATCAGCACGCCGTTCTTGCGGCCCTCGATCGTGCCCTTGTACGGGCCGTATTTCTCGAACAGGCGGTTCATGATGCCGGTGCCGCGCGTGTCCGACAGGAACTCGCCATGGTAACCGATCATGCCGCGGCTGGGCGCGCTGAACGTGATGCGGGTCTTGCCGCCGCCGCTGGGGCGCATGTCGGTCATCTCGGCCTTGCGGATGTTCATCTTGTCGACGACCGTGCCCGAATATTCCTCGTCCACGTCGATGATGACCGTTTCATACGGTTCCATCTTCTGGCCGTCTTCTTCCTGAAGAAGCACGCGCGGGCGGCTGATGCCCAGCTCGAAGCCTTCGCGGCGCATCGTTTCGATCAGCACGCCCAGCTGAAGCTCGCCGCGGCCGGCGACTTCGAAGCTGTCCTTGTCAGCGGCTTCGGTCACCTTGATCGCGACGTTCGATTCGGCTTCGCGGAACAGGCGGTCGCGGATCATGCGGCTGGTTACCTTGGTGCCTTCGCGGCCGGCCATCGGCGAATCGTTGACCGCAAAGCGCATCGACAGCGTCGGCGGATCGATCGGCTGCGCCTGGATCGGCACGCTGACCGAGGTGTCGGCGATGGTGTTCGACACGGTCGCGACGGCCAGGCCGGCCAGCGAGATGATGTCGCCCGCCTGCGCTTCGTCGGTCGGGACGCGGTCGAGGCCGCGGAAGGTCATGATCTTCGACGCGCGGCCGCTCTCGATGACGTTGCCGTCCATGTCGAGCGCGTGGATCGGCTGATTGACCTTGAGCTTGCCGCTGGTGACGCGGCCGGTCAGCACGCGGCCGAGGAAATTGTCGCGGTCGAGCAGCGTGACGAGGAAGGTGAACGGCGCATCGACGTCCAGCGCGGGGGGCGGGACATGGTCGACGATCTTCTGGAACAGCGGGGCCAGCGTGCCCTCACGCCGGTCGGGATCTTCGCTGGCATAGCCGTTGCGGCCCGATGCGTAGAGCACCGGGAAGTCGAGCTGCTCGTCATTCGCGTCGAGGCTGACGAACAGGTCGAACACTTCGTCCAGCACTTCCTGAATGCGCTGGTCGGGGCGGTCGACCTTGTTGACGACGACGATCGGACGCAGGCCCAGCGCGAGCGCCTTGCCGGTCACGAACTTGGTCTGCGGCATCGCGCCTTCCGACGAATCGACCAGCAGGACGACACCGTCGACCATCGACAGGATGCGCTCCACCTCACCGCCAAAATCGGCGTGACCGGGCGTGTCGACGATGTTGATGCGGATCGAGTTTTCTTCGGTCCCATCGGGCGACCAGTCGACCGAGGTCGGCTTGGCCAGAATCGTGATTCCGCGTTCCTTTTCCAGGTCGTTCGAATCCATCGCGCGCTCTTCGACGCGCTGATTGTCGCGGAAGGTGCCGGATTGACGGAAAAGCTGGTCGACGAGCGTGGTCTTGCCATGATCGACGTGTGCGATGATCGCCACGTTGCGAAGATTCATACGAGTTCCTGGATGTCGCTGAAATGCGGTTCGGGCGCGCCAATAGCGGAAATTGTGCGGCGCGGGAAGAGCTTCAGTCTTTTCTGCGCGGCGCCCATTTCTCGACAATGTCGACGCGGACGTCCTTCAGCACCAGGCTGCGGCCGGTAATCGCGAACTCAAGCAGCGCTTCACCGCCGCTCGGACAGCAATTTCCGTCCTTGTCGCGCCACAGCTTGCTGGACGCGCCCATCCCCTCGAAATCATAATCGACGCCCTTCCAGATGCCGAAGCCCTTGGGCAGCTTGCCGGGTAGCGCATCGCGCCAGCTCTCGAGCTCGATATCCTGCCAGGCCTTGCTGGCGTCATCCCATTTGAAAAGCAGATCGGCATTGCCGTCGCCTGTTCCGGCCCTGCGCCCCGGCACCCAGATCATCCCGCCCTGCGTCATGCGCGGCGGTTCGTAGACGACGCCGTCGAACGACCATCCGATCAGATTGGCGGTGCCATGCCCGCTTTCCGCCCACAATACGATGCCCGCGCCGATGCCGTCTTCGCCCGATGCGCCGTCCATCATCTGCCAATGCACCGGCTGGCCGTCCTTGCGCCACAGGATGCCCGAGGCGGTCACCCCGCAGCCCTGGTCTAGCCATGTCGCCATGCACGTCTGGCTGCGGGCCGAGGGAGTCTTGATCATCTCCCGGACGCCCTGCGCCTGCTTCAGCGCCTTGTCATAGTCGGCGATGGCGTCGCGGAAGGTCTGTTCCAGTTCGACATCGCCCATCGGCTTGTCGTCATAGTTCAGCGCGGCGCGGATCGTGCGGAGCGTTGCATCGTGGCGTGCCTGCCAGGTCGCGGTGCGGTTGCCGAGCGCCATCACGGCGGCGAATTTATGCGCCAGTTCTGCGCGGAGCGGGGCGAGCGCGGTGCCCTTGCAGGCGCGCTTGCCATAAGTCTGTTGGCAAAGATCCGCTTGCGATGCCGAAGCGGGAACAACGAGGGCGGCAAGCAGGACCGCAACCAGATTAGCGCGCATGATGCTCCATGATCGGGGGCGCTTTTGTCGCAGGTTGGGCCTTCAGGCGATAGAGTTTCCCCGTATCGACGGCGGCGGGGCGTGCTTCGGAGGCCGAAGCCACCGGTACCCAAACCGCGATCGAACCGGCGATCATCATCCTGAGCCTGCGTTCCATCAGTCCTCCCTAACGCCGATATGTTAACGGTCCGCGTATCGCCAACCACTGACATATGCAGTCGGTTGCACCATGGCCAGAGTGTATTATATTTGCGATACACTTGAAGGCGACGCGGTTCCCGTTCATCTAGGGGAGAACCGCTGGAGGGATGGGATGTCGACCGAGACTGCGACTGCCGAAAAGACCGACGATCTGGTGCTGACTGCCCCAGAGCCGTTGAAGGAACGCCCGATCGAGAAAATGGCGGGTCTCGTGCCCGTCGACGAGGGGAAAAAGTCCGAGCTCGTCACCCGCGTCGAGAGCTTCATCGACGATCTGGTGGCGCAGGATGTGAACTCGCCCGAGTTCGGCAAGCGCGTCGACGCGATCACCGCGATGGGATCGAAGGAGATCCGCGACGCGGCGGGCCAGTCGAACCGCTTCCTCGACCGCCCGGTCCGCGCGATGGACAAGGATGTCGGCGTCGGCAAGGACCTGGCCGAGCTGCGCCGCGTGGTCGAGGATCTCGATCCTGGCAAGAAGGGCAGCCTGACCCAGCGCAAGAAGCTGTTCGGCATCATCCCGTTCGGCAATTCGCTGCGCAATTACTTCGACAGCTACAAGTCGAGCCAGGGCCATATCGCCGCGATCCTGAAGAGCCTGCAGTCCGGCAAGGACGAGCTGTTGATGGACAATGCCGCGATCGATGTGGAGCGGCAGAATCTGTGGGCGGCGATGGGTCGGCTGGAGCAGATGATCTATATCTCGAAGGAGATGGATCAGCGGCTGGAGGACAAGGCCAATGAGCTGGATCACAGCGATCCGGCCAAGGCCAAGGCGATCCGCGAGACGGCGTTGTTCTACACCCGCCAGCGCACGCAGGACCTGCTGACCCAGATGGCGGTGACGGTGCAGGGCTATCTTGCGCTCGATCTGGTCAAGAAAAATAACGTCGAGCTGGTGAAGGGCGTCGATCGGGCCAGCACCACCACGGTCGGCGCGCTGCGCACGGCGGTGACGGTGGCGCAGGCGCTGACGGCGCAGCGGCTGGTGCTCGACCAGATTACCGCGCTCAACACCACGACCGCGAACATCATCGATTCGACCGGCAAGCTGCTCAAGGACAATACCGGCCGCATCCATGAACAGGCGGCGTCGGCGACGATCCCGATCGAAACGCTGCAGCGCGCGTTCCAGAACATCTATGACACGATGGATGCAATCGACACGTTCAAGGTCAAGGCGCTCGACAACATGAAGACCACGGTCAACGTGCTGTCGACCGAGGTGGAAAAGTCCAAGGGCTATATCGCCCGGGCCGAGGGCGCGGCGCAGAACCAGATCGGCGGCGCCAACGACACGTTCAAACTGGAGGCTCTGTAACCACCCGTGCCGACCGAGATCGACCGCCAGATTGACCGCGCGAGCGAAGTCCTGAACCGCTCGCGCGAGCGCTATACGACGCTGAGTTCACGCGCGAAGAAGCGGCGCGAGGCCGAGATTTTCGGGCGGATCGGGCGCATCGCCGCGGCGGACGGCGCGATCTTGGTCGGTGCGCTGGTGGTCGGCTTGTTCATCCCGCTCGGGATGGGCGGCGCGTTGCTGGTGATGGCGGCGTTGATTGCGGCCACCCTGTTCTTTGGCCTGATGCCGACCAGCCGGGAAGCGATCCCCGAGCGCTTCGGCGAGGTGGCGCTGGCGTCGCTGCCGTTGCAGACCGAGGAGTGGCTGGATCGCCAGCGCCCGAGCCTGCCGGGGGCTGCGATGCCGCTGGTCGACGGGATCGGGGTCAAGCTGGACGTGCTCGCCGGGCAGCTCAAGGCGCTGAACGAAGCGGAGCCGGCGGCGGCGGAAGTGCGCAAGCTGGTCGGCGAGCAACTGCCCGAGCTGATCAAGGGCTATCAGCGCGTCCCTGAAAATCTGCGCCGGGTCGACCGGTTCGGCCAGTCACCTGACAAGCAACTGGTCGATGGTCTGGCGCTGATCGATCAGGAAATCGCGCAGATGTCGGCGCAGCTTGCGCAGGGTGATCTCGACGCGCTGGCGACGCGCGGCCGGTACCTGCAGATCCGCTATCGCGGCGATGACGAGGTCAGCGGATAGGCTTGCCCAGCGCCTCCACCGCCCTTGGCCGCAGGTGATCGGCGGCGGCGGCGTGGATGCCAGGGGTGGTGGCGAGCAGGCCGAAGCTTTCGCCGCGTGGGGTGTTGAAGCGGATTTTCTTGCCAAGCGCGTCGGTCACCGTCGCACCGGCCTCACGCGCGATCAGCACGGCGGCGGCGATGTCCCAGTCGGCGCCCCAGCGGAAGGTGGCGAGCAGATCGGCGTCGCCTGCAGCGACCATCGCCATGCGCAGCGCGATCGAATTGGGCTTGTCGACCGTGACCAGATGGCGGTCGACCTTGGCGAGATCGTCAGCCGGAACGCGCGCGCCGGTCAGGTCGGTGCGGTCGGACACGGCGATGGCCGCGCCGTCGCGGGTCGCGCCCTGACCCTTGACCGCCAGCCAATGTTCGCCGCGCACCGGGGCGTCGAGCACGCCGATCACCGGCTGGCCATCCTCGACCAGCGCGACCGAGACGGCCCAGCCCGGGCGCTTACGCAGGAAATCGCGGGTGCCGTCGATCGGATCGACCACCCAGACGCGTCGGCAGGACAGGCGGGCGAGGTCGTCGGCGGTTTCCTCTGACAGCCAGCCGGCGTCGGGGAGGAGGGCGGAGAGGCGGTTGCGGAGCAGCTCGTCCACCGCGAGGTCGACTTCGCACACGAAATTGTTGGGCGATTTTTCCCATTTCTCGACATCGGTGCCATAGCGGCCGAGCGCCAGCCGACCCGCTTCGGCGGCGATGGCGCTGACGGCGGCGGCGAGATCGTCAGCCACTGGCCACCGTCATCCCGTCGATCCGCAGCGTCGGCACGTTGATGCCATAGCGAAAGTTCAGATCATTGGCGGGGACCAGTTCGCGGAACATGGATTGCAGGGTGCCCGCGACGGTGAACTCGCTGACCGGCGTGGTGATGACGCCGCCCTCGATCAGATAGCCCGCCGCGCCGCGGCTATAATCGCCGGTGACGAGGTTGATTCCCTGGCCGATCAGTTCGGTGACGTACACGCCATAGTCGATATCGGCGATCAGCGACGCGACCGGGGTCTTGCCATTGGCGAGGTAGAGGTTGCTCGGCCCGACGCTGGGTGCGCCGCCGACGCCGCGCACGGCGTGGCCGGTGGGTTCGAGGCCGAGCTGACGCGCGGCGGCGCTGTCGAGCAGCCAGGTTTCCAGCATGCCGTCGCTGACCAGCTTCATCGGCGATACCGGCAGCCCTTCGCCATCGAACGGGCGCGAGCGCAGGCCGTGGGGGCGGTGCGGGTCGTCGACGATATCGATGCCCGGCGCGAAGATGCGGGTGCCCATCGCTTCGAGCAGGAAGCTGGTCTTGCGGGTGATCGCGCTGCCCGAGATCGCCCCGCTCAAATGGCCGAGCAGGCTGGATCCGACGCGCGGGTCGAGGACGATCGGCATCGCGCCACCCCGGACGCGCCCGGCACCGACGCGGGCAACGGCACGCTCACCGGCGCGGCGGCCGATCTCTTCGGCGGCGTCGAGCCGGGCGGCGTGGCGGGCGCTGTGATAGTCGTAATCGCGTTCCATCGCCCCGGCGTCGCCCGCGAGGACGCTGGCGGAAATGCTGTGGTTGGACGAGGCATAGGCACCGGCGAAGCCGTGGCTGGTGGCGAGCGCCCAGATGCTGCGGCTGGCGCTGGCACCTGCGCCCTCGCTGTTGGTCACGCCGGGGACGGCGCGGGCGGCGCGTTCGGCGATCAAGGCGGTTTCCTTGAGCGCGGCGGGGTCGCCCAGCGTGCCGTCATCCAGGTCGAGCTGCGGCACGTCGCCGTGCATCAGCCGCTCGACCGGGGCGAGGCCGGCCCATTCGTCCTCGGGAGCCTCGCGCGCCATTGCGACAGCGCGTTCGGCGAGGATGTCGAGTGCGGCAGGCGTCAGATCGGTGGTCGAGATGCTCGCCGAACGCTGGCCGCAGAACACGCGCAGGCCGAGTTCGAGATGTTCGGCGCGGTCGACATCTTCGAGTGCGTCGAGCCGGACCGACACCGACAGTGATTCGCCGGCGGAGAGCATCGCATCGGCGGCGTCGGCACCGGCGCGGGTGGCGCGGGCAATGGCGTCGTGGACGCGGTCACGGGCTTGATCGGGGGTCAACATCGACGCGATCTAGGAAGTACGGGGGCGAAGGTCAAAAGGCGCCGGTTCAAAAGGCAGTGGTCCCCACGACGAAACAGGCGGCGAACATCAGCAGCCCGGCATTGCGGTTCGAGCGGAAGCGGTGGAGCGCGTTGGCGCCGTCTGCGGGGGCGAGCGTGACGACCTGCCAGACCAGATGCAACGCCATCGGAGCGAGCGCGGCGAGGACGAGCGGGTCGGGGCGGACCTGCCACAAGGCGGCGCTCCACAGGCCGAGGGCGAGGGCGTAGAAGACCGCGACACCAGCCTTCACATTGCTGCCCAGACGACGGGCGGAGGAGCGGACGCCGACCAGCGCGTCATCCTCGACATCCTGCAGCGCGTAGATGGTGTCGTAGCCGATGACCCAGACGATGCACCCGGCATAGAGCAGCAGGCCGGGCAAGGGGAGTTCGCGCGTGATAGCCGCCCAGCCGACCAGCGCGGCCCAGGAGAAGACCAGGCCCAGCCATGCCTGGGGCCACCACGTAATCCGCTTCATGAACGGATAGGCTGCGACCAAGGCGAGGCTGGCAACCGCGATCCCGGCGGCGAAGGGGTTGAGCTGGACCAACACGACCAGCCCGATCAGGCACAGGAAGCCGAGCCACAGCCATGCGGCCTTCAGGCTGACCGCGCCGCTCGCCAACGGGCGGCTGCGGGTGCGGGCGACCTGTCGGTCGAGGTCGCGGTCGACGATGTCGTTATAGACGCAGCCTGCGCCGCGCATCGCGATGCTGCCGAGCAGGAACCAGAGGATCAGATCCCAGCGCTCGACCGCGCCGCCGGACAGAGCGATCGCCCAGGCTCCGGGCCAGAACAGCAGCCACCAGCCGATCGGGCGGTCGAACCGGGCGAGCAGGGCATAGGGGCGCGCGGCGGTGGGCAGCAGCGCCATCAGGCCGCTATGCTCCGTGTCGGGAACGGTCTGCGCTGGATCAGTCATGGGTGAACCTGACGACAAAGCGGACAAAGCGGACAAAAAAATGCGGGTTGTATGCGCGGTGTCAGGCTGGGGGAGGGGGCCGTTTCGGTCATGCCCTCTGCTGCCACAAGCGGCCGCTTGTAGGACAGCGAAAAGACGCCGGGTGACGAAGCATTTGGGGCGCGATATGGCTCGGCGATGATCGCCACCCCCGCCTGGCCGCCGCAATCGACCCCGCGCCTGTTCGTTGAGCCGACGCTGACGCAGGGCGAGCAGCGCCGCATCGACGGGCAGCAGGGCCATTACCTCGCCAGCGTGATGCGGCTGAAGGTCGGCGACCCGGTCAAGCTGTTCGACGACGCGACCGGCGAATGGCTCGGCGTTGCGAGCGAGGTGCGCAAGCGCGACGTGGTGCTGGAGGTGCGCGAGCGGCTGCGCGAACGCGAGGCGGTGCCGGACCTGTGGCTGTGCGCCGCGCCGATCAAGAAGGGGCGGATCGACTGGGTGGTCGAAAAGGCATGCGAGCTGGGCGTCGCCCGCGTCGCGCCGGTGCTGACGCGGCGCGCGGTGGTGGACAAATTGAACCTCGACCGGCTGCGCGCGCATATGGTCGAGGCGGCGGAGCAATGCGGCCGCACCGCGCTTCCCGACCTCGCCGAACCGGTGAAGCTGGCGGCACTGCTGCGCGACTGGCCGGCAGGGCGGACGCTGTTCTTCGCCGACGAGACCGGCGGCAAGCCCGCGCTGGAGGCCATGAAGGCGCATCCGGGACCGGCGGCGATCCTGATCGGCCCCGAAGGCGGCTTCGACGCCGAGGAGCGCGAGGCGATCCTCGCGGCACCGGGGGCTGTCGGGATTTCGCTTGGCCCGCGGATCTTGCGCGCCGAGACTGCGGCGGCGGCGGCGGTGAGTTTGTGGATGGGCGCGGCGGGGGATTGGTGAGCATTGGAGCAAGTGACGCGCTTTACGCGTTGATAAAGCGGAGTCGTAATGCTCAGAGCAGGTGACTATCATCCAGGGCATGACCCTTGCAGTTCCATCTCTCTCTGCTGGTACATTATTCGTTTCCCTGGACTTGCCTACGCCGTGGCCGGTCCCGCACCCTATTTTGTTCATGGAATACCAGCTTCTGGATGGGTTCTTACTCATCGGAGCGAGGCCAAATGGGACTATAGAAGCCACTCTCCGGTCTCGCGAAGAAGGGGTGGGCGGATTTATTGATAGCTTGGCCACTCCCGAAATCCACGTCGAGGCCAACCCGATCGCCATTATCTGCGTGATCTGGGAGAACAGTAAAATATCTGAATTGGAAGTGAACCGTCATTCGATATTTCCAAATACCGAATTTACAGGGCCATTAATTATAGACGACAAAGAGCCGGGTGATAATGTCGATTATGCGATAGAAAATGGAAAAGCCCAGGAAAGTCGTTACTTAACATTGCAGCAAATTCGGGATCAACCAAAAAGAAAGGCGGGGGGAAGAAATTATCTACTTTCCGCCCTTAATGATGAGTCGGAGCAGTTAGAAGATCTCATTGACGCCTTAAAAAGAGGGAGGGAGGCTCATGTTCTTGGGCTTGCATCGCGCCTTCGCCTGCTGATTATCGACAAGCCTCTGGGGCTTCTGCAACACTGTGCGGCGTTTGATAAATTGCCACTCATAGTTTTTTGCGGCCGGGATCCTGAATTAACATTATCAATCGACAGTGTAATAACCTTTCAACCACCTGCGTTGGCTAAGCCGACTTTATTTAAATCCAACCCCGTTGATTTGGATGTGTGGTTACGATTTCCTGCTTTGACTATAAAAGGAAAAACATA
>FWWL01003734.1_pt1 | contig 23612 bp, 21 predicted proteins | sample 2228331 | NCBI WGS metagenome assembly FWWL01 (sample SAMEA103939775, study PRJEB20133) | metagenome | reverse complement strand
GCGCCACGCACGTGAGGGAACACCGCCGCTTCATGGCTCAATCAAAATCGGCCGGCCATTCGGGGTGGCGGTAGTGAGCAAACATGCGTGCAATCTCATCCGGTGTGGTGCGCCCTAGCGAGAGCGCTGGAATGGCATCCTCAGCGAAAAAGCCTACCCCATCCGTCTCCAAACTGCTCTGGGGTTCACCGCCTAAAATCTCGCAGCGGATGAAAATTTTATACAGGTGGAAAATATAGGGCGTGTGCCCATGGCGCTTATAGTCGTACAGTGCCAGTAATTTGACCGCCCGCACGCGGTATCCCGACTCTTCCCACACCTCGCGCTCCACAGCATGGCTGGGAGGCTCCCCCACATCTACCCAACCGCCAGGCAACGTCCAACCACCATCTACGCGCTCTTTGACCAGCAACAAGCGCCCCTGGTTGTCGAAAACCACCCCACGGATATCCACTTTGAGCGTGGCATAACCCGCCTCACGCATCAGCACCTTGGCCACCGCCTTTGGCTCAGCGTCACTGTGAGCGGCGATGATCTCTGCCGCAATGGCCTGCAAAGCGCGATAGCGCTCTACATCATAGGGGTTATGGGTGTATGCCAGGCCGGATTGGGCCAGCGCCTGGATGCGCTGTGCCCAATCCAACCACTTGAGATCCGTCATAAGCCTCCCGTTTCCTAGCCGCGCAAGCGTGCACCCAAGGTTTGTTCCAGGCGACGGATGATCTTTTGGCGAATTTGCGTCGCTTCGGCATCGGTCAAGGTATGATCCGGCGCCTGATAGGTCAAATTATACGCCAGGCTCTTCTTTCCGACTCCAATTTGCTCCCCGCGGAAAACATCAAACAGGCGCACCCGTGTCAGCAACTTTCCACCCGCCTGACGAATGACCGCTTCCACCTGAGCAGCCGGTACCGCCTCATCTACCACCACCGCAATATCCTCAATCACGGGCGGGTAGACCGGCACCCCCTGGACCTCAAAGCGCTCCGGAACCAGGGAAAGCAACGCCGTAGCATCCAGTTCAGCCACCAGCACAGGCGCCGGCCCAAAGTCGTAGCGCGCCTTAACCAGAGGGTGCAACTCACCCAGGTAGCCCAATTCGCGCTCACCGTTGTAAAGTGCAGCGCACTTGCCAGGATGCAGGCCGGGATGAGAAGCAGGCTCCATGCGCCATTGAGGCACATGCAAGGCCTCTGCCATCCCCTCTAAAATTCCTTTGAGATCGAAGAAATCGGCCAATGGGGGCTCAGCCCGATCCCAGGCGGGCAGATGACGCACTCCACTGAGCACCAGGGCCAGGCGCAAGGGTTCTTCAGGCAGGTCCTGCCCGGCCAACGGCAAGAAGATCGGCCCGATTTCAAAAAATGCCAGCCGCTCAGTCAGGCGGGCGTTACGCTCAGCCACTTCCAGCACCGCCGCGAGCAGGCTGCGGCGCATGACGCTCCGCTCCGGGGCAATCGGATTGGTCAGGCGCACGTAATCTGGCGGCAAGTACTCACCCTCGGCAGGCGCCAACCAGCGCGCCTCACGCTCCGGCGAGGTCAGCCGGTAGGTGACGACCTCCTGCAATCCCAACCCTGCCAGGACATCACGCAAAGCCTCCTCGGCCTCTAATAAAGGCTGGTTGCGCTGCCGCGGCAGGGGATCGGCGGGCAGGGTCTCTGGTAAACGATCGTAACCGTACAGGCGCGCGATCTCCTCAATCAAATCTGCCTTGCCAATCACCCCCTCCCCAATATCCAGGCGATGCGGCGGGACCCTTGCAACCACCGTCTCACCTTCAACCCGGCAGGTGAATTCCAGACGCCGCAAGAGATCCGCTACCTCCTCAGCCCGGAGTGAAATCCCCAGCCAGCGCTGGACTTCCGCCTCGCTCAAGGTAACTTCCGGATCCACCTGAGGTTTCGGGTAGGCGTCCACCAGCCCCTCCGCCACCCGACCACCGCTCCAGGCCGCCATGTAAGCCAGACACACGCGCACTGCCTCGGGGGCCAGGGCAGGGTGCACACCGCGGGCAAAGCGGTAAGCCGCTTCAGAACTCAGACGCAGGGCTGACGCCGTACGCCTCACATTGACCGGATTCCAGGTTGCTCCTTCCAGGAGCACATTGCGCGTATTTTCGGTCACCTCGCTTTCCAGCCCTCCCATGATGCCTGCCAGCGAAAGGGGACCGGCCGTGTCGGTAACCAGGATCATGTAGGGCTCCAGCACACGCTCCACGCCATCCAAAGTGGTCAGGCGCTCCCCCTCCCGAGCCGTCCGTGTGATGATGGTGGGGGGCTTGCCCCCGGCGCGGGCTGTGAGCACGTCGTAATCGAAAGCGTGCAGCGGCTCACCCAGCATCAGCATGACGTAATTGGTTGCATCCACCACACTGTTAATTGGACGCATACCTGCCAGGCGCAAACGCCGTTGCACCCAATAGGGACTGGGACGCGGGGTGACCCCCTCGATCAGCCCCAGCACAAAACGCGGGTTGAGCTCAGGATCGGTGATCTGGATCGCTGCTCGCCCTTCGATGGAAGCCCCCCGTTCAAAGGGAGGCAGGGGCGGTTGACGCAGGGGTTTGCCAGTCAGAGCCGCCAGTTCACGCGCCACACCCAGGATGCTGGCATTACGAATCATATTGGGCAGGATGGCGATCTCCAGCACCGCATCCCCCATATAATCCACTAGCGGCATCCCCACAGGGGCATCTTCATCTAAAATAATGATGCCCTCGTGTTCTTCGGAAATTCCCAATTCCTTCTCCGAACATACCATTGAAAAGGACTCAATGCCGCGGATTTTAGCCCGCTTGAGTGTGGTCAGCACAAAACCTGGCTGATGCCCATCGTAAATACGCGCCCCTTCGCGCGCATAGGCGACCTTCAACGGGCTGGGCAGTGGCCCCTGGCCCTTATACGGGAACAGATTAGGCGCACCAGTGAGCACGGTAAGCGTCTCACGACCATCGTTAAGGCGGCACAGCACCAGACGATCCGCGTTGGGATGCGGCATGACCTCTTCAATCTGCGCAACTACAATCTTATCCGGATCCCACGAGAGGCCTTCGATCTTAAACTCGTGGGCCCCTTCGGGCATGGGCAATCCCACAAGGCGAATTTCTTCCACTTCCAGCCCGGCCATGGTCAGACGATAAGCCAGTTCGGGCAGCGAGAGATCAATCTCCACAAAATCCTTCAACCACGAGAGAGGAACTTTCATGTGACCTCCATGCCATGCAAGAAGATAACCGATCAGAACTGATTCAAGAAGCGCACGTCATTCGCCCAGAAGTAGCGAATGTCCTCAATTCGGTGGAGCAACATGGTGATTCGCTCTAGCCCCATCCCAGCGGCAAATCCGCTGAAGACCTGCGGGTCATAACCGCCGTTTTGGAGCACGGTGGGGTGGACCATCCCACAGCCCAGAATCTCCAACCAACCCGAACCTTTGCACACCGTGCAACCCTTACCTCCACACACAAAGCACTCCACATCCATCTCGGCACTGGGTTCCGTGAAGGGGAAGTAAGAGGGACGCAATCGAGTGCGCGCCTGCTCACCGAAGAGACGGCGGGCAAAGGTATTCAGAGTGCCTTTCAGATCGCTGAAGGTGATGTTTCGCCCAACCGCCAGCACCTCCACCTGGTTGAATTGGATCTCGGAGCGGGCACTGATCTGCTCATAGCGGTAACACATCCCCGGGAGGATCACCCGAACCGGCTCGGGTGCCCGCTCGCGCATCACGTGAATCTGCCCCGGCGAAGTGTGCGTACGCAGTAGCACGCCGGGGATCGTTGTGTAAAAGGTATCCCACAGGTCGCGCGCCGGATGATGAGCCGGCATGTTCAGCAACTCGAAGTTATATGCATCGCTCTCCACCTCGCGGCTGCGGTAAACCTGAAAGCCCATTTCGGCAAAGATGCGCACAATGCGGCGCAGGGTACGGGTGGTGGGATGCAGTCTCCCCTGCTCTGGCCGCCGCCCCGGCAGGGTCACATCCAGGCGCTCACTTTCCAGCGCACGACGCAGGGCTTCGGCCCGAAGGGCTGCCGCACGCTCTTCCAGTGCCGCCTCCAGCGCCTGCTTAACCTGGTTGGCGCGCTGGCCGACCTGGGGGCGCACCTCTTTGGGCAATTGGCCCAGGCGCGAGAAGACCTGCATCAGAGGTGCATTCCGTCCCAAATGTGCCACGCGCCAGGCCTGCAAAGCCGCCTCGTCGCTGACCATCTTCAACGCTTCCAGGGCACGCGTTTGTAAGGCGTCCAGTTCATTGATCTCGGGAATCTCACTCATCGAGTAACCTCCACGAAATAAAAATCCCGTCCCGGCCAGGGACGGGGTTACATGCCCGCGGTACCACCCTGATTGGCTGTGAAGCGACACAGCCCGCTCAACCCAACGGCCACCTGGGGGTGGCGATTGGTGTGCCCATTAACGGGGGCCAATCGGCTCAGACTACTTGCCTGCGCGGTGCAGTGCCATCTCTGGGCAGGTTTCACCTGAGCGGCTCAGGAGGGAACTTCGGTCGGTTTCCGGCGAGCCGGGGTCGCAGCCCTTGCCCCAGCCTCTCTGGCGCATTCCGCCGACTTACTTTCCTCCGTCAGCGCCATTCACTTCCTAGGGGTGTTAGAAAACCTGGCTTTATTATCGGCAAAAGCCGGGGGTTGTCAAGGGAAAGACGTTGCCAGAACCCACCCCTTGGGCTAAAATCGTAACGCTATGGGTTGGGAGATCTGGGGCCACACCTGGGCGGTTAACCTGCTACAGGGGCATTTGCACCAACAGCGCTTGCGTCACGCCTATCTTTTCTGCGGACCGACGGGGGTAGGCCGGCGTACTCTGGCACTACGCTTTGCTCAAGCACTTAACTGCCCCGCACCCCCGGAACCTGGACAGCCCTGCGGCACCTGCCGCACCTGCCGCCAGATTGCCCAAATGGCCCACCCGGATTTATTCCCTGTCCAGGCCGAAGGTGGTAGCATGCTCAAGGTCGAGCAGGTGCGTGCCCTTCAGCACGACCTGCAACTGGCCCCTTACGAAAGCCCCTACCGAATTGCCTTGCTGCTCAACCTGGAACGGGCCACCCCCAGCGCCCAAAACGCTCTCCTGAAAACGCTGGAGGAGCCCCCCGCCCATGTGATTCTCCTGATCACCGCCGAAGCCCCTGAAGCATTACTGCCCACGATCGTCTCGCGCTGTGAAGTGTTGCGCCTGCGCCCACTGCCAATTGCTGACCTTGAGATCATGCTTTGTACCCATCAGGGTTTGCCCCCTGAATACGCCCGCGAACTGGCCCACCTTGCGGGTGGACGCCCCGGTTTGGCGCTGCGTTTTTACACCGAGCCGGAGCGTTATCAAGAACACCAACGCTGGGTTCAAGATGGGCTCTACCTGCTAGGTCAAAAGCGGCTGGAACGCTTTCAGTACATTGAAAATCTCAGCCGAGACCGTGAGAAAATGCGCGCCGCATTTCAAGCCTGGGCCACGCTCTGGCGGGATCTCTGGTTATGCGCCTGGCGAGATCTCTGGTTATGCGCCGCGAATGCCCCGGTACCCTTGACCAACCTGGCTTTCGAGACCCCCATCCGTACGCTAGCCCATTCCCTGGATGAGGGACAGGCCGCGCGATGTCTGGCGGCGCTGGAGCAAGGGATTGCCTACCTGGATGCCAATCTAAACGCCCGTTTGCTGGGAGAAACCCTGCTCCTCGGCTGGCCCTACCTCACCATGATCACAGACGAGATTCGGGCATGAAAATCACCCTGGCAAAGCCAGGGAGACATGATATAATTACGACAAATACAGTCCTATTAACCCGACCCTAAAAGGAGCCCGCTCATGTACCCAGAGGCTGAATTCGATGCTTGCGGTTGCGGTGGTCAGTGTGGTTGCAGTGGTGAGCACGGGGCGATGATTGCCCTCACGCGCGAAGAGTATATCCAGCGCCTGGAAGCCTACCTGCGCGAACTGCGTGCTGAAATCGAGGCGGTGGAACGCGAATTGGCCGAATTGCGCCAGGTCGCCTAGCCGCCCCAAACATGGTCTGATGGCCCGATCTCCCTGGAACGCGGGGAACGGGTCAAACCTCACCCCACTTCGGTGATAAACGGCGCTTGACACAGCGCCGTTTAGATTTAAGATAACATTCAATATGATGAATATGAATGAGAATAGCGCCTTTACCGATCCCTATGATTCGCTTGCCGCCCTCTTTCGCGCCTTGTCTCACCCGGCACGTTTGGCAATTTTAGAGGTGCTGCGCGAGGGCGAAGCCTGCGTGTGCCATATTGAGACGTTGCTGGGGCTCCGCCAGGCCTACGTTTCGCAGCAATTAATGCTCCTGCGTCAGAGCGGGTTGGTGAGCATGCGGCGTCAGGGTTGGAACGTGTTTTACTACATCAGCGACCCGCGCGTTTTCGAGGTTCTGGATCAGGCCCGGGCCATGCTGCCAGCCCCGCTCCCACCTCTACCACGCACCCCAGCAAGCCAGTGCACCTGTCCGAAATGCCGTATTGCTCCCCGGATGCAGTGACTTCTGGGAGAGCGCACCCATAGGGCTGAAGCCGGCAGAGACCCTACTGGCTCATCTTTTTGCGAAGTATTAAACAAACGCATCGAGGAGAAATTTCATGGATTGGGGCTCCACTTTACAGTCTGTTCTCTGGTTGGGATGGACCAGCCTGCTCGATTACCTGGCTGCCCACGTACTTTTATGTCTTTTGCCGGCTTTCATAATTGCCGGCTATATGAGCGCAATGATCCCCAAGGAAGCCATCACGCGCTACCTGGGCCCTCAAGCCTCTAAGTGGGTCAGTTACCCTGCAGCCGCCTTCGGGGGTTTCATCCTGGCAGTTTGTTCATGCACCATTCTCCCCCTCTTTGCCGGCATCTGGAAGCGCGGGGCCGGCCTGGGACCCGCCGTAACGTTTCTCTTCGTAGGCCCGGCCATTAACATCCTGGCACTTACCTACACAGGTGCCGCCATTGGATTTGATGTGGCGCTCGCCCGCTTGATCCTGTCCATCTTCTTCGGAATCATTATCGGCTTGATCATGGCCTGGCTCTTCCGCAAAGAAGAGACGCTCGCCCAAACCGGCGCTGCGCTCTTTGAAAGCGAGGTCAAGGTGCGTCCGGCGATTTGGTTGGTCTTTGGGTTGCTAATCGCCATCTTGATTGCCGGAACCCTGCAAATACCGGCCCTGACGAGTGTTTACGCTACCCTGCACCTTCCCTGGCATCTCTCACCGGGGCTTCTCACCGCGCTGGAACAGGCCCACCTGACAATCCAGGGTGCGGTGCTGATTGGCCTGCTTCTTCTCATCGCCTTTCTGGCGTGGAGGGGTTTTGAAGCCATTGAAAGAGGTCTCTCGAGCTGGGCCATGGGCGCCATCCTTGCCATCGGCGCAACCATCTTACTGGCAGCGACAGTGACTCAAAGCGGAAGCCTGACCATTGGGTTGACAGGGCGGTTTTTTGCCCTTCTGGCGCTTGTCATCGCCTTAAGTTGGGTGACCACACACGCTTTTGACCGAGATGAGATAAGCAACTGGATTGCTGAAACCTGGAAGTTCGTAAAGCAAATCTTTCCCCTGCTGATTGTAGGTGTTTTTCTAGCCGGCGCTGCCAAAGCCTTAATCCCCGAGGCCTGGGTGCGGGCCGTGGCAGGCCAGAACACCCTCTGGGCGAACCTGGCCGGGGTACTTTTCGGTGTATTCATGTACTTCCCGACCCTGGTAGAGGTGCCGGTTGCACGCATGTTCCTGGATCTCGGCATGGCCAGAGGGCCGCTCCTGGCCTACTTGCTGACTGACCCGGAACTTTCTCTCCAGTCCATTCTGGTGCTCAACGGGATTATGAAGGGGAAAAAGACCACCACTTATGTTGGCCTGGTAGCAGTTCTGAGTACCCTGGCGGGTTATCTCTTTGGTGCTGTTCTGGCGCGCTGAAAGAGGCTGACACCCATTCTTAGAAAGTCTCTCTAAAAAACCGCTCCTTCCTGCCCACTTCATCCGCACAAAACTTTAAGGGCAGCCATCAGGGGTGGGATTTGCGCCGCCAAACCCTGTGCTAATCCTCTGATCCAGACGTGTGTTCCTTAGGGCTGAGCCGGGTGCGCAGGTTCTGGTATGCCGCATCCCCCAACAAATAGCGCAGTTCCTCTTCGAAGAGGTCTAAAAGAGGCTGCGCCTGGTCTGCCCAGCGCAGGCAACTGCCCGGCTCCTCAGCCAATGCCGCCGCCTCATCCAGCGTGATACGCCCATCTTCGTCCAGGTCCAGCGGATGCAGGATGCAATAAAAAGGCTTAAAGCGCCAGGAGTGCTGTCCCGCCGCTTCGCCCGCCACCTGAAGTGCACATTTATAATCGGAGCGCAGGAATACGCACGCACTCCCCGCATAGTGGCCGGGATCGGGTCGCACCCGTGTATGTAATACCCAACCGCTGGGCACAAAGGTATCCGCCTCACGACGACCATCCAACCAGCGAGCCGGATCGCGCCAGCCCGGCGGTAAATGCGGTATGATTAAAGCCGCATGGGCGAGGATCTCCCGCCATTCGCCTTCATCCAGCCATACGCCGTAGGCACAACACGCCGCCTTGCACTGCGGCCAGCCACAGCGACGGAGGGGTTCGCTCGCCAGAAGACGCGGGTGGATCTCGCGCATAGCGCTCCCATTTTATCGTACTTTTTAAGCGCAGGCCGAGAAGGAGGTCAAGATGAAACTGGTGGTTGGAGCAGATGAAAGGACCTACGTGGTTGAAGAGGTGCTCAAGTACCTGGAGGCAGAAGGCCATCAGGTCACGTATTACGGGCCTCCGGTGGGTGAAAGCTACACCACACCCGAGACGTATTGGCCCGCAGTGGCCCGCCGCGTAGCCGAAGCGGTGGTCAGCGGGGGAGCAGATGAGGGCATCTTATTTTGCTGGACCGGTACCGGCGTTAGCATCGCCGCCAACAAGGTACCCGGTATTCGCGCCGCACTGTGTGTGGATGCCGAAACGGCCCGGGGCGCCCGCCTTTGGAACAATGCCAACGTGCTGTGCCTGTCGCTGCGCCTTACCTCCTGGCCGGTGGCGAAAGAGATCCTCACAGCCTGGTTTCAAACCCGCTATCAGCCCAACCCCACCGATGATGCCTGCCTGGCGCAGATTGCCGAATTGGAAGCACGCCAGACCCCAACTGCGCCCTCGGCCGGGAACGATTTGACATAAAAATCGCCCTATACCCGGGTTGTGCTGGGGGGATAAAAATCTGTAAAATAAGGTTAAACGGTTTGAAAAGGAGGCCCCATGCCTGCATTAGATGAGGTTTTAGCCGTGATTTTGGGAGGCGGGCGGGGTACCCGTCTTTTCCCGCTCACCCTGCTGCGCTCCAAACCGGCCGTGCCCATCGCCGGCAAGTACCGCCTGATTGATATTCCCATCAGCAATTGTATCAACTCAGGCATTTTCCGCATTGCGGTGCTCACTCAGTACAACTCCGTCTCTCTGCATCGTCACATCACCAACACTTACCAATTCGATAGCTTCCATCGCGGCTGGGTGCAGATTTGGGCGGCAGAACAAACCCTTTCCAGCAGTGATTGGTACCAGGGCACAGCCGATGCGGTGCGCAAACAGCTCTTTGAAATCCGCGCCACCCGAGCACGGTATGTACTCATCCTGGCCGGTGACCACCTTTACCGCATGAATTACGCGCCCATGTTCCGCCAGCACCTGGAAAGCGGGGCTGAAATCACCGTGGCCGTCAAACCCGTGCCCACCCCCGAAGCCCCACGCTTCGGCATTCTCAAGCGCGACCTGACCGGGCGCATTGTGCGCTTTGCCGAAAAACCCAAAGACCCCGACTTGCTGGCCGAAATGGTGAGCCGCGACGATCCCGAACGCCCTTATATCGGCTCCATGGGCATTTACCTCTTTAACATTGAAGTGCTGGTGAAACTACTGGAAGAGCATCCGGAATTCGATGATTTCGGCGGGGAAGTCATTCCCTACGCCATTCATTATCATCATGTCTACTCCTACGATTTCGATGGCTACTGGGAAGACATTGGGACCATCCGTTCCTTCTATGAAACCAACCTTGCCCTGACCGATCCGAATCCACCCTTCAACTTCTTCGACCCAGAATTTCCCATTTATTCCCATCCTCGCTTTCTCCCCGGTTCAACCATTGAGCGCAGTGTGCTGGAAAACGTGCTCCTGGCAGAGGGGTGCTGCATTCGCAACGCGGAGATCCGCCGTTCGGTCATCGGCCTGCGCAGTCGCATCCGCAACGGTGCGCGCATTGAGAACACCGTGCTCATGGGGGCCGATTATTATGAGAAGGTCGGTTGCGAGGATTACGATGAAACCATGCTGGGGATCATTCCCATCGGCATTGGACCCGGCTGCGAAATCTCGGGTGCAATTATTGACAAGAACGCCCGCATTGGGCGTGGCGTGATCATCCGCCCCTTCCCGCGCGGCACCGACCTGGATGGAGATGGCTGGGTGGTGCGTGATGGCATCGTGGTGATTCCCAAAGACGCTTTGATCAAACCCGGAACTTATATTGGCCCGGAACTCAAACCCTCAGAACCAAAGGTGCAGGTGGCAGGAGAAAAAGCCTGACCTCCTTCAATCCCAACAACGTTTAAAAGGGAGAAACCCCACCAACGGCGGGTGGGGTGGTGGTATTCATTCCCGGCAGATGAGAGTAGAATTAACCGTTGGGGCGCCCCAGGTTACCTCCCTGAGGGAAGCCTTCCTTTTTGTCCTGCTTCAGCGATTACGACATGGAGATTGCGCATGACGGCTAATTCACTCACCCCCACCCCTTCACTGGCTTCATCGCTGCCACCCGCCGACCTGAACATTGCCTGGCACGCCCTCAACGCACATGAAACCATTCGACGCCTGCGCACCCCCCTGGAGAGCGGGCTGACCACCGAGGAAGCGGCGCGCCGTCTGGCGCAGTTTGGGCCTAACCAGTTGGCCGAAGCCAAGCGTCGTACCTTCCTGCAGATGGTCGTTGCCCAACTAAAGAGCTTTGTGGTCATCCTGCTCATCGTAGCCGCAGTGATCTCGGGTATCATCAGCATTTCACAACATGAGCCTCTGGTAGATTCGGCGGCCATCATTGCCATTGTGATCCTCAATGCTGTGCTGGGGGTGATCCAGGAGAGCCGTGCCGAGCAGGCTCTGGCCGCCCTGCGCCAGTTGGCAGCGCCGGAAGCCCAGGTCTTGCGAGATGGACGACGTCAGACCATCCCCGCACGCGATCTGGTGCCCGGTGATATTGTCTTTCTGGAAGCGGGCAACTACGTCCCGGCTGACCTGCGCCTGCTTGAAGCCATCAACCTGCGCGTTGAAGAGGCCGCACTAACGGGCGAATCCATCGCAGTCGAGAAGGACGCGACCAGCCTGCTCCAGGAAAACGCACCACTTGGCGATCGTAAGAATACCGCTTTCATGGGCACCCTGGTGGTGTATGGCCGCGGGCGTGGGGTCGTAGTCAGCACCGGAATGCGCACCCAACTGGGCATGATTGCCACCCTGCTTCAGAGCATGGAAGAGGAAGAAACGCCCTTGCAGCGCAAACTGGATCAACTGGGCCGGACTTTGGGCATTGCTGCGCTGGTCATTTGTGGGCTGGTTTTTCTCACCGGCATCTTGCAAGGGGGCAACATCCTGGAAATGTTCATGGTGGCAGTCAGTTTAGCGATTGCCGCCGTACCGGAAGGTCTGCCGGCCATTGTGACGATCAGCCTGGCCCTGGGTATGCGTGAGATGATCCGGCGCCACGCGCTGATCCGCCGCCTCTCTTCGGTAGAAACACTGGGCTCTGCCACGGTCATTTGTTCAGATAAAACCGGCACGCTCACTCAAAACGCCATGACCGTCACCCGCTTATGGGTAGATGGGACCTTCATCGAGGTCAGCGGCAGGGGGTATGTGCCCGAAGGAGAATTCACCATCAACGGCCAACCCCTTGATTTCAACGAGTACCCCGCCGTCCTTACCGCGCTGTGGATCGGCGCCCTCAACAATGATGCTGTGCTTGAGGTCAATTCCAACAACGGCGAAAATGCCTACCGCGTGGTGGGCGATCCCACCGAGGGCGCTCTGCTGGTGGCCGCGGCCAAAGCCGGCGCGCTTCCAGAGCAACTGCAAATGGCATACCCACGCGAGGACGAAATCCCCTTCGATTCGGTGCGCAAACGCATGGTAACCGTCCACGCCGTGCGCGCCCCTCGTGCTGAGGATGCTTCCCCCTTTAATGAGACGGTCTCCCCTGATGTGCATGTAATTACCGTCAAAGGGGCACCCGATGAGGTGTTGCGCCTGTGCCGCTACTACCAGGATTGTTACGACCAGCCCCAACCGCTGGATGAAGCGAGTCATCAGCGCATCTTGCAGGCCAATGACGCCATGACCCGCGAGGCATTGCGGGTCTTGGGTGTGGCCTACGGCGTGGTCCCCACTCTGCCAGAGCACACCGAGCCTGAAGCCCTGGAGCATGATCTGGTCTTCGTGGGCCTGATCGGAATGATTGACCCGCCTCGCCCCGAGGTGATCCCCGCCTTGCAGAAGGCCACCCGTGCCGGCATACGCACCCTCATGATCACTGGCGACTACCCCAATACGGCCCGCGCCATTGCTGAGGCCATCGGTTTACTGCGCCCGCACCATCAAGTGCTGACGGGTGCGCAACTGGATGCCATGGACGATGCCACCCTACAACATGAAGTGCAGCGCACGGATGTTTTCGCACGCGTCTCGCCCCAACACAAATTGCGCATCGTCGAAGCCCTCAAGGCTAATGAGGAAATCGTCGCCATGACCGGCGACGGCGTCAATGACGCTCCGGCGATCAAGCGGGCCGACATTGGCATTGCCATGGGCATTACCGGCACGGATGTTACGAAAGAAACCGCCGACATGGTACTGATGGACGATAATTACGCCAGCATCGTCGCCGCGGTGGAGCAGGGGCGCATTATTTACAGCAACATCCGTAAATTCGTTTATTACCTCATCTCGTGCAATCTGGCTGAAATATTTATCATCTTCCTTCCCACTGCCTTTGGACGCTGGCTCTTCCCCGCGGCGGGGAGGGTGCTCTCACCGCTCCTGCCCATCCAACTGCTCTGGCTCAATCTCATCACCGATGGGGCGCCCGCGCTGGCGCTAGGCACGGAGAAAGGCGAACCCGACATCATGGACCACCCACCTCGCCCCCCCAAAGAGCCCATTATCAACCGGTTCATGCAAATCGGGGTAGCCGTGCAAACGGTTGCCATTACCGCTGCCACCCTGCTTGCTTTTAGCCTGGGCCTGCGCCAGGACACCACCCTGGCCGGGACACTGGCGTTTGTCACCCTCTCCAGTTCGGAATTACTGCGCGCCTACACCGCCCGCTCCGAGCGCTACCCACTGCTGAAAATCGGGGTCTTCAGCAATCGCTGGATGAACCTGGCGGTACTCAGTTCGCTGGCCCTGCTATTGATGGTGGTGTATGTGCCTTTCTTTAACCCCATCTTCGCCACGGTTCCTCTCACCTGGGAGCACTGGAAACTCATCCTGCCCCTGATCTTTCTGCCTGCTGTGGTAGCCGAGATCACCAAGGTGGTGTTAGGAATGCGCAAGGTACAACGTTGAGCGGCAATGATACAATTAACACACATCCCTCTTATTCCTCATCTTTGGAGGCAGGCTTGACTCAGACGCTCACGATCGCCATCCCAATGGCCGGCTTCGGCACTCGCATGCGCCCCCATACCTGGAATAAACCCAAACCCCTTCTTCCTCTGGCGGGTAAGACCGTTCTGGATTATGTGCTGGCCCAATTCAATACCGTGCCTTCCCACTATTCCGTGACGTATGTGTTCATCGTAGGTCCTGGTCAGCAGGCGCCGGTAGAAGCCCACATGCGCCAGCACCACCCCGACATGAAGGTGCACTACGTGGTGCAGGAGGTCATGCGAGGACAGTCAGATGCGCTCTACCTGGCACGCGAGTTCTTACACGGCCCCGTGCTGATGGCATTCTCCGATACCCTCATTGAAACCGATCTATCCTTCCTCTCGCACACTGATGTAGACGGGATCGCCTGGGTGAAACCGGTGCCGGATCCACGTCGTTTTGGTGTGGCTGAGGTCAACGCCGAGGGCTGGGTCACCCGGCTGGTTGAGAAGCCCCAAGACCTCTCGAACAATTTGGTGGTGGTAGGCTTCTACTACTTCCGTAGCGGCGAGGCGCTGGTAGAGGCCATCGAGGAGCAAATGCGGCGCGGACTGGCACTGCGCAATGAGTTCTTTCTGGCAGATGCCATCAACATTCTTCTCGAGCGTGGCGCGCGCTTCCGCACCCAGACCGTTGAGGTCTGGCTGGATGCCGGTATCCCCGACGCCCTGCTGGAAACCAATCGCTACCTGCTCGAACACGGGCACGACAACAGCGCCGAGGCGGCGCAACGCCCCGGCGTGGCCGTGATCCCCCCGGTCTTTGTTCACCCCGAAGCCCACTTGCAAAACGTGGTCGTCGGGCCACACGTGTCGGTGGGACGTGGGTGTATTTTGGAGTCGTGCGTGATCAGCGACAGCATTTTAGATGAGGAAGCCCAGGTACGCGAGGTCGTGCTGAAAGCCTCCTTGCTGGGGCGGCGCACGCGCGTTGAGGGATCGGCCCAGCGTGCGAATCTGGGAGATGATGCATGGGTGAGATGAACCCTGAGCCGGTGGAATGTCATTCCGGTTATGAATATGCCGAACGCCCTATCGCCATTCATTGGGAAGGGGAACGCCTGGAGGTTGACGTCATCGAGGAACGCTGGCGCATCCCTGGTGGGAAGTGTTTTCGCGTTCGGGTTCGCGATGGACGGCGTTTTGAGTTGTTTTACGGCGAACTTTACGACGAGTGGCGGGTTAATCCGTTATAAGATCTCATTATTGTAAGAAGGAGCCAGAGCACCATGTCTTCCACTTCCTCCACCTTCCCTACCGCCTCTACACGCACCACCTACCTCTCACAGCGCGTGGCCAGCCTCAAGCCCTCCGGCATTCGGCGCTTTTTTGACATTGCCGCCACCATGAAAGACGTCATCTCCCTGGGCATCGGCGAACCCGATTTTGATACGCCTCCCTCGGTGATTGAGGCGGGTATTCAAGCCTTGCGCAGTGGTCAAACCCATTACACCTCTAATGCCGGCATCCTGGAATTGCGCCAGGCCCTGGCCGCCCATCTGGAACGGCTTTACGGCGTGAGTTACGATCCCCAAACCGAGATCATCATTACCGTGGGTGGGTCGGAAGCCCTTTATCTGGCGGCCACCGCCCTGCTTGACCCGGGTGATGAGGTCATCATCCCCACACCCTGCTTTGTCTCCTACCAGGCCCAGGTATACCTGGCAGGTGGGGTACCCATTGAAATTCCCTGCCGCATGGAAGACAACTTCGATGTGAACCCGCAAGCCATCGAGGCAGCCATTACTCCGCGCACCAAAGCCATCCTGATCGGCTTCCCCAACAACCCCACCGGAGCCGTCGCCACCCGTGAACGCCTGCTGGAGATCGCCCGCCTGGCCGAGAAACACGACTTGATCGTCATTTCAGATGAGATTTACGACCGCCTGGTCTATGCGGGCCATCAGCACGTCTGCTTCCCCTCCTTGCCGGGGATGAAAGGACGCTCACTCCTGCTGGGGGGGTTCTCAAAAGACTACGCCATGACCGGCTGGCGCATCGGCTACGCCTGTGGTCCCCAGCATCTGATGCAAGGTCTGCTCCGTGTGCACCAGTACACGGTGATGTCGGCCCCGACCATGTCGCAGATTGCCGCACTGACGGCCCTTTACGACCGCGATGAGGCGGTGCAGATGATGGTCGAAGAATACGACCGCCGACGCCGTCTGATCGTCAGCGAACTAAACCGCATGGGGCTGCCCACTTTTGAACCCAAGGGAGCCTTCTACGCTTTTCCCAAAGTCAGCGTGACCGGGTTGGATGATGAGACCTTCGCCCAGCGCCTGCTCCAGGAAGAACACGTTGCCGTGGTGCCCGGTTCAGCATTTGGAGCCGGTGGGGAGGGCTTTGTGCGTTGCTCATATGCCACCGCCTACGAGAAGATCGAGGAAGCACTGCGCCGCATTGAGCGTTTCCTGAAACGACTATAAAAGCGCCCGAGCGCACCTCCATCCGGTGACAGAATGGGGATGCAGTGCGCCCCGCATCTTCCCCAGGTGGCTTTTCCGGTTGTCTCATCCCCGGTCAATCGAATACGGGCTAATCTGACCCAATCAGCCGTGATATAATCCGCGGGTAAATCACGGCTTGGAGGAGGTGTCATGGCCTACCAATTGATTCAGGTTCCCCCCGCCGGGGAAGTTATTCAATTCTCAGAAGGACGACTTCACGTTCCCGATAACCCCATCATTCCCTATGTGGAGGGAGACGGCACGGGGCGGGATATCTGGCGCGCCGCCGTGCGCGTCTTTGATGCTGCCGTTGCCCGCGCCTATGGCGGCCGACGCAAGATCTACTGGATGGAAGTGTATGCCGGCGAGAAATCCTTCCGCCAGTTCAACACCTGGTTGCCGGATGAAACCCTGCAGGCCTTTCAAGAATTCAGAGTAGGGATCAAAGGTCCACTCACCACACCCATCGGGGGCGGCATCCGCTCCCTCAATGTGGCACTGCGCAAAGCCCTTGATCTTTATGTCTGTCTGCGTCCGGTTCGCTACTTCAAAGGCGTTCCCTCGCCGGTGCGCCAGCCCGAACTGGTAGACATGGTCATCTTCCGTGAAAACACTGAAGATATCTACACCGGGATCGAATTTCAGCACGGTACCGCCGAAGCCGAGCGCTTCAAGGCCCTCTTGCGAGAGCACTTCCCCGATCAGTTTGCCAAAATCCGCTTTCCAGAGACCGCTGGCTTCAGTCTCAAGCCCATCTCGGTGCAGGGTACCGAGCGCTTGGTGCGCGCCGCCATTCGCTGGGCTTTGGAAAACCGCCGCCGCAGTGTGACGCTGGTGCATAAGGGCAACATCATGAAATACACCGAGGGGGCCTTTCGCGATTGGGGGTATGCCCTGGCCAAGCGGGAGTTTCGGCACCAAATCGTCACCGAACGTGAAGCCTGGATTCTTTCCAACCGCGAGCAGAATCCCAATCTGAGCATCGAGGAGAATGCTCGCCTGATCGAACCGGGCTACGATATGCTCCCTCCTGACCAGCAAGCAGCAATACGAGCGGAAGTTGAAAACACCCTGGCCACCCTCTGGCCCACCCATGGGGATGGCAAATGGAAGCACCTCCTGCTCATCAAAGACACCATCGCCGATGTAACCTTCCAGCACATGCTGACCCGCCCACGCGATTTCGACGTCCTGGCCACCCCCAATCTGAATGGGGATTACCTCTCCGATGCCCTGGCGGCACAGGTGGGCGGAATCGGCATCGCCCCCGGTGCCAATATTAACTTTGAGAGTGGCCATGCCATCTTTGAGGCCACCCACGGCACTGCCCCCAAATACGCCGACCTAGATAAAGTCAACCCGGGCTCGGTGATTCTTTCGGGGGAGATGATGCTACGCTATCTGGGCTGGCACGAAGCCGCAGACCTGATTATCAAGGGAATGGAGGGCGCCATTTCGGCCCGCACGGTGACTTATGATTTTGCCCGCTTAATGCCCGATGCCACCGAAGTGCGCTGTTCCGAATTTGGGGATGCCATCATCCGCCACATGGCAGATTAAAGCAGAGCAAAGAGATCCCCCTGGCCAGTGCGGCAAGAGGCGGCCCACGAAAATTCCTGCGCATTTTGACTTGAATGCACAAATTATTTTCGCTACAATGAAATACACATTAAATTTGCATGCAGGGAGCATGTTGCACGTGGGCTAAACACCGAAGAAAAGGAGCGCGCAATGGACGTCATCAAGGTCAAGGCAAATTCCCGCACCGCAGCCGTAGCAGGAGCCATCGCTGGCGTAGTCCGCGAGCACAAACGTGCCGAGGTGCAGGCCATCGGCGCCGGCGCCGTCAACCAGGCCATCAAAGCGTTGGTGCTGGCCAGGGGGTATCTGATGGAGGATGGTATCTCCATCGTATGCATCCCCGAGTTTGTGGATGTGGACATTGAAGGGAAGATCCGCACCGCGATTAAACTGATTGTCGAACCACGCTGAACCCTGCCTCCCCTGAGCGCGTAGAGAACCCGCAAGGTTCAGGCGACCTCTGCCGGATCAAACCGCACTTCTTCCTTACCGGTTAGTTTCTCCTGAACCTTTTGCAGGACCAGTTCAAAATGGCGGGGGCGTGCAACGTAGTCCAGGTCATCGGCAGGTACCGTCAAGACCGGACAGAGGGTAAAACCTGCCACCCACGCCTCATAAAGCGCATTGAGCCGTTCCAGGTAATCACGTGGGATTTCTCGTTCATAGGGACGGCGGCGCTGAGCAATGCGCTGCTGCAGGGTCGCGGTCGAGGCGCGCAGGTAAATCATCAGATCGGGCGGGGTCAGGCAATCACATGCCGCCTGGTAGAGCGCCCGGTACGTGGCATAATCACGTTCGCTTAGCGCTCCTTGCAAGAAAAGCCCGTGAGCAAAAATCTCCGCATCCTCATACAGACTGCGATCTTGCACGGCTGAATGGGGACTGCGTTGAATTTGGAGGTGAATGCGCAGGCGATGAGCCAGGAAGAACACCTGCGAATGGAACGCCCACGCCTGCATATCACGGTAGAAATCGCTCAGGTAGGGGTTTTCGATCTCCGGCTCGTAATAAGGTTGCCAGGCCATGCGCTCGCACAACAAGCGCACCAGGGTAGATTTTCCAACTCCAATATTACCTGCCACAATGATGTATTTTTTCATTTACTGAGCTTCCCCGCCAGTTCCAGTTCGATCACTTGCCGAAAGACCTCAAACGGCTGTGCGCCCAGCAGGGCAATCCCGTTGATGAAAAAGGTGGGGGTGGAATTGATGCCCAGGTCAACCGCATAGGCGTAATCATCCTCCACCTCCCCCTGGTAGCGCCGTTCATCCAGACAGGTGGTGAACTGTTGCATTTTCAAGCCCAGGCGCTGGGCATAGGCCAAATAGGCTTCTCGCCCCAAAGTAAGTTCCCCGCTGAAAAGTAGGTCGTGGAACTCCCAGAATTTGCCTTGCTCGTTGGCACAATTCGCCGCCTCGGCAGCCGGCCCAGCCTCCGGATGAATACTATACAGCGGAAAATCGCGATACACCAGACGCACCTTATCCCCATATACCGCCTGAATCTTTGGCCAGACCTGAACATGCCAGCGCTGGCAGTACGGGCACTGAAAGTCGCTGAATTCAATGATCGTGATGGGCGCATCCGCTGGTCCATATACCGGGTCATCATCCACTGGCACATCGTAACGAGTCACCTGACGCGGTGTGTCCGCCTCGGCTTGTTGAGCGGCCAGTTGGGCTTTCAGACTGGCAACCTCGCGCCCCCAGATTCCATAACCTGCCGCCAATCCCAGCAGGAAAGCGGCCAGGCCAAGCCCCACCACCACCCAACGCCGGGAAGGCCTGGGCTGTGGCGTAGAAACAGGGGGATTGAAGTCGGGAGTCTCCGGTAGCGGCATTGATTCACTCATGTGTGTCGTCATCCTCGGTTTCAGATTCGCTTTCAGGAGCCAGGCCCAAACGACGTGCCTGCTCGTAGGTCAGAGCCTCGGGCGTGAGCGGAGGCGCCGCTTCCCCTTCAACAGCAGCCTCCCAGAAAGCATCAATCGCTTGCGGATCACCCGGTAGAGGGGGTTGCTGCAGGCTTTCCATCAAAGGTTCCAGTTCAGGCGCTTCGGCCGGTAGAACTTCTTCTGGAATGACCTCTGCCTCCACACCGGGGGGCAGGGTCAGGGGCGGTTCAGGAGGCGGTGGAGCGGTAGTCACTGTGAGGTAGGGTGCGCCCATCTCGTCCAAGATCCGCGCCACCTCCTGCGCCCCCTGGAGCACCGCCTCAAAAGCCAGCGGCAGACGTACGGTGCTCTCCGCCGCCGGGGTCACCAGCACCAGTCCAAAGACCCCCACCGGTGCAAAAATCACATCTACTTCAGTGCCCTTGAAAGCCATCACACCCTTGGGCGGGCCGGGGCGAATCAAGCGTGAGACCTTGATTCCCGCACTGAGCGCCGTCATCAGTGGAGGGATCCACTCGGGCTCGAAGTAAGAGGGCAACCAATCTCCCGCCTGGGCCACAATGTGACCGCGATCATCCAGCAAGTACACGGCTAACGCGTTTAAGGTCTGGCGCAAACGCCCCAACCGCATCGAGAGACGAGGACCTTCTTCCTCCTCTACCCTGGCTTCAGCAGGCGACGGCGCAGACGGGGTTATTCCCAGTACCTTGGCAACCGCATCTAGAAACGTGCCCATGCTCAGCGGCTTGCGCAGGAAATATACCGCGCCCGCTTCCTGAGCACGCTGCGCCAATCCCTCCTCCGTTAATGCCGTGATCAGAATGCAAGGAGTTTGAGGAAAGCGCTGGTGTAATTTGCTGACCAAATCCAGCCCCGACATTCCCGGAAGGCGAATATCAGCGATCAACAGCTCGGCACGCTGGCGCGATACCTCCAACAGGGCTTCCTCTGCCGAGGGCACTACCTGGATATCCAGAGCGGGGTCAAGGGTCAGCAGGGCGCTGCGCAACATGCGCCCCAGTTCTAGCGTATCTTCAACAATCAATACCCGGCGTACAGCCATAGGCTCTCCCCTGGCAAGGTTCGGTTGAGCCTATTATACAGGATTTTACCGCCGCAGAACGCCCCTCAAGGAAGGGGTTCTCGAGCAGGTGAATCACCCCCTGAACCTTCAGACGGACCGCATCGGAACACTTTTCTATGCGGATGGGGGCAGTTCGGCAAAAGTCAGCACCCCCTCAGCCTCCAGATGGGCAGAAAGATGCTCCATCCCGGTCTGGGCCGGGGAGAGCGGCACGAATAACGGGTAGCCATCGGGTGCGGTCTCGGTCATCGAAATCGGTACCCCAAAAGCGCGGCTCAGCAGGTCTGGCTGGAGGACCTCACGGGTTGTGCCCCAGGCCCACAGGCGACCTCCGACCAGAAGCGCCACACAATCAGCGTAGCGTACCGTCAGATTCAGATCATGCAGCACCATCAGCACCCCTCGACGGGGGAGATCTGAGGTCATGCTGTTATCCGCCAGATGACGCAGGTGGGTTAGCAAGGCAATCTGATACTGTAAATCCAGATGCGTGGTCGGTTCGTCCAAAAGCAGGAAGGGCGTTTGTTGAGCCAGTGCGCGCGCCAGCAAAATTCGCTGTAACTCTCCGCCGGAAAGTTCGGACAGGCAACGCTCCGCCAAATGCAGGGCTTCTACCTGCTCCAGGGCCTGGCGAGCCACGGCTTCATCACGCGGAGAAACCTGCCCCAGGAAATTCAGATAGGGAGTACGCCCCAGGAGCACCGTCTGCCACACGGTGAAAGCAGGTGGTAACTGATTGACCTGGGGCACTACTGCCAGATACCGGGCGCGTTGCCAGGGGGTCGCACGTATCAAGTCCAGGTCACCCACTCGAATAACCCCCGATTGTGGGGTGATCACACCGCTGATAGCCCGAATCAGGGTGGATTTGCCGGCGCCGTTTGGCCCAATGAGGGCTACCACCTGCCCCCGGTCAAGGCTCATAGACACATCCTCCAGGATGCGTTGCCCCTGCAAGATGACTGTCACCCCTTCCAGGTACAGCCGACCTGCATCGGCCTGGGAAGCATTTTCTGATTTCAATGGGGTGTTCATGCCACAACCTCCGCAAAACGAGCCTGCAACCAGGCTGCCGTCTCCATCATTGAGGGCCCATCATGGATCAGGTTTTGCCCTCGTTGCACCGTTGAGACCACAATCCGCATATCCGGCAAGCCGACATCCCACCCACGCATCCGCATAAGCGCCGCCGCATCAACCGGATACTCTGGCTCCGAGAAAAGCAGCCACACATCGGGCTTTTGCTGCTTCACAGCATCCAAATCCAGATGGAGATACCCGGCAGGCTGAGACCCAAAAAGATTCTCCCCTCCTGCCACTTCAATCAAATCGTGGATGAACGTTAGCGCCCCCGGTGTGCGTGGATGAGGGCCAAACCAGAGTTCAGCGTAGACCCGTAGGCGCGGCTGAGGTACCCGCGTCGCCAGGTCGGCAAAACAAGCCTGCCAGCGCGCCACCAGGTCGCGCGCGGCCTGTACTGCCCCCACCAATCCCCCCAGCATCACGAGATTCTCCCAAATCCCGTACACGCTGTTGGGCAGTGGCAACACAAACACAGGCCACCCCTGCCGCACCAGGTGAAGTGCCAATGATCGCTGCACCCCAGTGGTAAGTAGTATCAGGTCCGGACGCACTTCTTGCAAACGCTCCAGATCCACTTTAAGGTAATCCCCCACCACCTCGGCCTGAAGGTCCGGAACATAGCGCCGACAGTAGGTCGAAACCCCCACCACGCGTTCTCCACACCCCAGTGCAAAGAGCGCCTCAGTCAGCCCCGACACCAGGCTCACAATCCGCTGAGGCGGAAAAGCCAGTTCCACCCTCTGCCCCAAGGGATCACAAAACAAGCGCAGTTTAGTCGCCATCTCATCCCACTCCCTGTACCTTGCTGCGGCGCAAAAGCCAGAGAAAGAACGGTGCCCCCGCCAATGCGGTGATGATTCCCACTGGCAGTTCTTGAGGGGCTAAAAGCACTCGTGCCAGCACATCCGCCAGTAGCAATGCTGTTGATCCACCCAGAACGCTCAACGGGATCAGGTAACGATAATCCGGTGTGAAGATCAGGCGCATCACATGCGGCACGATCAGCCCGATAAAGCCGATGATCCCCGCAAACGAGACTGCGGCAGCCGTGCTGAGCGCTGCAGCAAGCAGAATCCAGGTTCGCACCCGAGACACGTTCAGCCCCAATTGCTGAGCCTGCTCGTCACCAAATTGGAGCACGTTCAGCGCATGCCCGCTGATCATCAGGCCACCCAGCCCCACGATCAGATAAGGCAGCATACCCCCTACCGCCGGCCACCCCCCCAGAGCGGCGCCTCCCAAGAGCCAGGCCAGGGCCCGCCGTAACTCACCAGTTGAACGCAACATCAAAAAGGAGGTCAATGCCGAGGCAAACGAGGAGACCGCTACACCCGCGAGAATCAGGTTGGCGGTGGGTAGAGCGCGTCCACTGCGGGCCAATGCCATGACCACCAGCACGGTCAACATGGCCCCAATAAAAGCCATGGCCGGCACAGCCATCAACCCCCAAAATGAGTAGGGCCAGCGCAGGCTCATCGCCACGACCGCACCCAACCCGGCTCCCGAGGCCACTCCAATCAAGTAGGGATCGGCCAGTGGATTGCGGAAAAGCCCCTGATAGGCCGCCCCGCTCCCGCCTAGCGCCGCCCCGGTCAACGCAATCAGCACCGTGCGGGGCAAACGTATCTCCCACAAAATGGTGTGGTGGGCCGCATGAGCGGTCTGCCCGATGAGCATGCGCCAGATTTCCGGCAGCGGAATGCTCACCGAACCCATTGCGACGCTGAGCCCAAGCGCCAGTCCCAACCCAAACAGAAGCCCATACCAGGAAATTGTTTTTTTCATCGTCATATCAGGTTGACCCCACC
>FWWL01004451.1_pt1 | contig 23616 bp, 20 predicted proteins | sample 2228331 | NCBI WGS metagenome assembly FWWL01 (sample SAMEA103939775, study PRJEB20133) | metagenome | reverse complement strand
AAGACATCGAGCCCGGGCAAAAAGTGATCATCCTTGACACCAACAATCCCGCCGAGCTTCCGACATCGATCGACAAGGCCGAAATTGTTGCCATCATAGACCATCACAAGCTTTCCGGAGGGCTATCGACCAGACAGCCAATTGAGGTAACAATCCGCCCCTTGGCCTGCACCGCCACGATTCTCCATCAGCTGATGGGGGCCGATGCGGCCAAAATGCCCGAGCGGATAAAATGCTTGATGTTGTCCTGCATTCTTTCAGACACGCTCGAATTTCGCTCACCGACAACAACCGATGTTGACCGCGCGCTGGCTCTCGAACTTGCCCGCGAGCTTGGCATCTCGATCCCCGATTACGCGGCAGAGCTCTTTGCGGCAAAATCCGATGTTTCGGCATTTGCCGACGCCGATTTGCTGCGCATGGACAGCAAATCATACAAGGTTGGCGACAAAATGCTTATGGTCTCCGTCCTCGAGACCACAGCGCCACACGTCGTTTTGGCGCGCAAAGAAGGGCTTTTGGCCGCAATGCCCGCCGTCGCCGCTGCGGAGGGGGCCGATGCCGTGCTTTTGTTCATCGTTGACATCCTGCGCGAACAAGCAACGCTTCTGATCCCCAATCCGCTTGTCAAAACAATCGCCGAGAAGAGTTTTGGCTGCACGGTCACCGGCGACGAGGTGGTTCTGCCCGGGATCCTGAGCCGCAAGAAGCAAATTGTGCCCGCGCTCAAAGTCTAAAGCGAAGCGGGGCTGGACGCTCGGCGAATGTTGAGAAAAGGTCGGATGTGTTGTGGCCTTCAGCGCCGTGATCGCATGACCGTGATCGACCCCGTTTGCGCGGCAGAGCTTCCCTCTTGCGGCGCGATGCGACCGCTTAGCTCACACGCTGCGCTCATCTTGGTGGCCTGGACGCGGAGCGTCAGCGCCTTTTTAGCCCCGGCGCCTTACCGGAAATGCAGTCAGGGCATGGTGCGCAAGACCCACCACATGCCCTCTTGCCGAACCTGCGCATGCCGCATTACCGAAGCGCAGCGGCGGAGCTGAGCAGGAACTTGCCAAAGGCTTTGCCCGCAGAAAAACCACAGCGCCATCGGCACAGCACTTCGTCTGCGAGGGAGACTTGCCATGACTGACATAACTGCGCGTCTTATCGAGCTCGGCCTCAAACTTCCCGAAGCCCCGGCGCCTGCGGCAAATTATGTGCCCTTCGTGCTTTCGGGCTCGTTGTTGTGGATATCGGGGCAAATATCGCAAAACGAAAACGGCCTCATTCGCGGCCGGCTCGGGGCTGATATGGATGTTGCTGCCGGCGCTTTGGCCGCGCGGGCGGCGGCTTTGTCGCTCCTCGCACAGGCGCGCGCAGCACTTGCGGGTGACCTTTCGCGCATCAAACGCGTGGTGAAGCTCACCGGCTTTGTTCAGTGCACACCAGATTTCTCTGCCCAGCCGCAGGTGATCAACGGAGCCTCCGACCTTTTGGTTGCCGTTTTGGGCGAGGCTGGACGGCATGCGCGCTCGGCGGTTGGGGTCGCGGCCTTGCCGCTTGGAGTTGCGGTTGAAATCGACGCCGTCTTCGAGGTTGCGTTGTGAGCGAGGCTCAGGTGGCCATGACCCCGAACCCCGCTTTGGCCAAAAAGCTCGGCGCTCCAGCCCTGCCAGAGGTGTTTCTTGAGCGCCCGCTTGCCCATCGCGCTTTGCACGATCGAGCGCGCGGGCGGCCGGAAAATAGCCGTGCTGCCGTTGTTGCCGCGGTTGCCAAAGGCTACGGGATCGAAGTCGATGTGCAGGTCTCCCGTGATGGTGAAGCAATGGTCTTTCACGACGAGACGCTCGAGCGGTTGACCGAACGACAGGGACGGGTTCGAGATTTCACGGCCGAAGAGCTTGCGCAGATAATGCTTGCCGACAGCGCGGAAGGAATCCCAACACTCCGCGAGATTTCGGCGCTCGTCGCAGGCCGCGTGCCGCTTTTGGTCGAAATCAAGAACCCGGGCGGGTTGCTTGGCGGTTCCTTTGCGGATTGGCCCGCAGGCGTGGCACGCGCGCTTGCAGGCTACAAGGGGCCGGTCGCAGTGATGTCTTTCAACCCAGCGCTTGTGGCGGCCATGGCCCAGCTTGCCCCCGAGCTGCCGCGGGGGTTGACGACCTATGCCTGGGACGATGAGGATGCCCCGGTTGACCCTGTCCTGCGCGCACGTTTGGCCGAAATTGCCGATTTTGATGCGGTTGGGGCAGCCTTTATCTCGCACGATTGGCAGGACCTGACGCGCCCGCGCGTGCGCGAACTCAAGGCAAAAGGTGCCGCGATTTTGTGTTGGACAATCCGCAGCCAGGCGGAAGAGATGCTTGCACGCAAGGTCGCCCACAACATCACTTTTGAAGGATACGAGCCGGCTTGCCCGCGCTGATGCGTGCCGAGGCCAACGAGCCAGGCGGGCAGGCCACAGCGGCCAAGAACCTGTGGGCCCAACGACGCCGTGGCTTGACCGTTACGCACGAGCGAGAAAGTTACGTGAGCCCCGCGCACGAGCGCAGGAACCCTCGCGTCTGCTTGCGGCACCGGGTCGAGGCAAGACTTGTCGATGCAAAGCAAGGATAAAACGACCGAGCCCGGGAAAACCATGGAAGACCAACAGATGAACAAGGGAAGGGCACGCCTGACAAGACACGCCGCCTATGCTCAAATCCGGGAAGCGGCAGAGCAAGAACAGCCGCCTTGACCTTGACCAGCCTCAGCAAGCGGCCAGTTTTTCTCAGAAGGCGGCGGGAATAAGAGGGTGTATGCGCATCGAGCGTCTTGATCGGATCGCCGACATCGCGCCTGAGATTTGGGACGGCCTTGCCGGCCACCCCGCGCCGGGCCCCACCGGGGCCTACCCTAAAGCGCGGCCGAAAGACCCCTTTACCACCCATCGTTTCTTATCCGCACTCGAGGACTCTGGCTCGGTTGGGCCCGGCACAGGATGGCAACCACAGCATCTTTTGGTGCTCGAAGGCGCAGAGCCCGTTGCTGCTATGCCCCTTTACCTCAAGGTGCATAGCCTTGGCGAATATATATTTGACCATGCTTTTGCTGAAGCCTGGATGCGCGCGGGCGGCCGTTATTACCCCAAGCTGCAAACCGCGGTTCCCTTCACACCGGTGACGGGACCGCGGCTCTTGGGAGCTCCCCGCTATCGCCGTGTGCTCTTAGAGGCGCTCAAGCAAGCGGCAGCCGCAAAAGGCCTGTCTTCTGCCCACATCACCTTTTGTACCGAGGACGAGGCTTTTGCGGGCAGAGCATACGGGTTTCTGCACCGGGTCACAACCCAATATCATTGGCACAATGCTGGTTACCGCGATTTTGAGGCGTTTCTCGCCACTCTCTCCGCAAGTCGGCGAAAAACAATCCGCAAAGAGCGAAAAGCCGCGCAGGCCTTTGGCGGCACAATCCGCGCGCTTACCGGCGATGCGTTTACGCCAGCCCATTGGGATGCCGTTTGGGCCTTCTACCAAGACACCGGCGCGCGCAAATGGGGTAGGCCTTACCTGACGCGGGCGTTTTTTGACCGCATCCACGCGACGATGCGGGCGGATGTGCTCTTGTTTCTGGCTGAACACAATGGACGGCCGGTTGCTGGTGCGCTCAACTTTATCGGTGCGGAGGCTCTTTTCGGCCGCTATTGGGGCGCGCTTGAGCATCACCCCTTCCTTCACTTTGAGCTCTGTTACTATCAGGCCATCGATTGGGCCATTGCAGAGGGTCTCGCGCGGGTTGAGGCAGGCGCACAGGGAGAACATAAGCTTTTGCGCGGCTATGTCCCGGTTGCGGTCCATTCGCTGCATTGGTTTGCGGACGCACGTTTTCAGGCGGCGGTCAGAGAGTATCTGGTGCGCGAAGGGGCGCTCGTCAAAAAGGACCACGCGCTTCTTCAGAGCGTCACGCCCTATCGCCACGGGCCCCGTACCGATCGCAAAGCCGCGGAAAACGCCAAGCCTGAGCCGGTTGAAGAGCCAAACGCGGTTTTGGCCCAAAGCATGCGTCTTAGCGAAGACACTGAACATGAGTTCTGATCTTTTTCTTCCCACCGACTGGAGGACGGACCTATGGCGCTTTCTCGTCTGACCCCCGAAGAACGGGCCAAGGAATTGGCCACGCTCCCGTCTTGGCAGCTTTGCCATGACCGTGAGGCGATCACCCGCACCTTCCGGTTCAAAGATTTTTCCGAGGCCTGGGGCTTTATGGCGCGGGTTGCGCTTGTGGCCGAGAAACTCAACCATCATCCTGAATGGCGCAATGTTTGGAACACAGTCGAGGTGATGCTGACCACCCACGATGCAGGCGGGTTGACCGCGCGCGACATCGCCCTCGCCCGCGCGATGGATGCGCTTGCTGAAAGCCGTTCGCCCTAAGATGATTTGGGGAAATCCAACAGAATCGTATTGCGGCGAAGCCCGAAGCGGCCCCTGAGGCGGGCTGATTTGAGGCTGGGGCGCGCGCCGGCTGCCGCCCGAGGACCTACTGCGTTTTTAAGGCCAGTTATGCGCCAGCTTGGCGCTTTTGTACGATAGCCCCTTTTCGGCCACGGGGGCGCCAAGCCCCGGGGCCCAGCCTCAAGCGCAAAGAGACCCCTTTCCCCAAGCGCATCAGTTGCGCCCGCAAGGGGGCCCTGGCAGAGACGCCGAGGCTCGGCCACGGCGGGCGAAGCCAAGCGCGCGCACGATGTCAGACACCTGCGCAAAGTCCCGCGGCTTGCCGCCTTGCCACGTCAAAATCCGCGCGCGGCCAACATCTGCGACCCAGTTCTCGACCGAATGGACCCGCCTCAGCCGCCAAAAACCGCCGCGGCGCGCTCTTATTCCCCTGCGGCGACCATGGCTTGCAGGAGCGCTTCACCGGCCGAAACGGTGCACGCGCCCGGCGAGTCCTCCACATGCAAAAGCCGCACCACGCCGTCTTCAACAAGCATCGCATAGCGGCGCGAGCGGCTGTAAAGGCCCGCGGCCGGCGCATCAAAGGCCATGCCAATGGCCCGGGTAAACACCGCGTCCGGATCGGCCAACATTTCAATTCCGGCCGCCGTGGCCCCCGTGGCCTCGCCCCATGCCTTCATCACAAAGGGATCGTTGACCGAAATGCAATAAACCCCGTCCACGCCCTTTTCGCCAAAGGCTGAACGGGTTCGAATGAAGCTTGGCACATGGGCCGAGTGACAGGTTGGCGTATAGGCGCCAGGCACCGCGAACATAATAATCTTCCGTCCCGCGGTCAGCGAGGCAAGCTCGACCTGTTCAGGGCCTTTCTCGCCGAGCCGCACAAAACGTGCCGGCGGTAGCCTTTCACCAACTGCAATGGGCATGGTTTGCTCCTTTTCGCTGGGTCTTGCGCTCGTTATAGAGAGTGCGACGAGCGCAATCTAGACAGTTGTTGAGAGAGGGCGTGATGCGGGTGGTGATTGTCGGCGCAGGCCAAGCCGGAGCCTCCGCCGCACAAAAGCTGCGGGCACTTCGGCACGAGGGGCCGATCACCCTTGTGGGCGATGAGGCCTTCCCCCCTTATCAACGCCCGCCTCTTTCCAAGGGCTATCTTTTGGGAGAACTCCCGCGGGAGCGGCTTTTCCTCCGCCCGGCTGACTTTTGGGCCGAACAGAAGATTGCGCTTGTGCTGGGCCAGCCTGTGCTGGCCATCGACCGCGCCCGCAAAAGCGTCATTCTGCCCGATCGGCGCGTGCCTTACGATGCCCTGATCCTAACCACGGGCGGCGCGCCGCGGCGGCTTCCGGCGCAGATGGGGGGTGCGCTCAGGGGGGTGCATGTGCTTCGTACGCTCGCCGATGTTGATCACTTGCGACCCGAGCTCGAGGAGGCGCGAAAACTTCTCATCATCGGAGGGGGCTATATTGGGCTAGAGGTTGCCGCCGTGGCGCGGAAACGTGGGCTTGACGTGGTCCTCGTTGAGGCCGCGCCGCGGATCTTGGCGCGCGTGGCCTGCGCCGAGACGGCGGCCGCAATCCGCGCGCTGCACGAAGCGCATGGTGTTGAAATTCACGAGGGCGTAGCGCCGGCGCGGCTCTTAGGGCGGGCATGTGTTGAGGGGGCCGAACTAGCCGACGGGCGGCACATTGACGCGGATCTCGCCCTTGTTGGTATTGGGATCACCCCCAATGTCGCGCTTGCCAAGGCCGCGGGGCTTGAGGTTGATGACGGGCCGGTCGGGGGCATTGTGGTCAATGACCTTGGGCAAAGCTCAGACCCCGCAATTTGGGCAGCGGGGGATTGTGCGCAATTTCCCCTCAACGGCGCCAGAGTCCGGCTTGAAAGCGTGCAGAATGCGATTGATCAAGCCGAAGCGGTTGCCGCCAATATTCTTGGCGCGGGCAAACCGTATCAGCCAATCCCCTGGTTTTGGTCCGATCAATTCGACCTCAAGCTGCAGATCGTGGGGCTCAACCGCGGTTACGATCACGTTGTCGTGCGCGAAGGCCCGCCCGCAAGCCATTGGTATTTCCGCCAGGGGCGGCTGATTGCGGTTGATTCTTTGGGCGATGCGCGGGCGTATATGGTTGCCCGTCGCCTTCTTGCAGCCGGGATCAGCCCTGATCCGGCCCAAATTAACGACCCAACGGTCGATCTCAGAGCGCTTCTCGATGCCGCCTGAGCCATCGCTCTCAACGAGAGCCGCCGGCTTAAGACGGGCAAGGCGCGCTGACGCGGCTAAACCCACGGGCAAAGGTGTGTCCTTAACCCACAGCCACCCAAACCCGGTAGGCAAGACAAGAATATTCGCTTCGAGATGGTGTGCGGAGACAGGAATGCGGATTGTCGGGGGCCGTTTGCGTGGGCTGACCTTAGCCACGCCCAACGTGGATGCGGCGGCGTTTGGTTTGCGTCCAACGCTTGAGCGCGTGCGCGAGTCGGTCTTTGATGTGCTGTGCCACGCATGGGCGGGCGATCGGGTCAAGGGCGCGCGGGTGCTTGATCTTTTCGCAGGCACCGGGGCCATGGGGCTTGAGGCGCTCTCGCGCGGCGCGGAATTTGTGGTGTTCGTCGAAGACGATGTGAGCGCGCGTGTGCTGATCCGGACCAATATCGAGCGCGCGCGCGCCATGGGCCAAACAAAGCTTCTCAGGCGAGATGCAACAGCCCTTGGAGCCAATCGCCTCCCACCGTTTACGCTGGTTTTTCTCGATCCGCCCTGGGGGCGGGGGCTTGGGGGCCGTGCGCTTGCGGCAGCGCTGGCCGGGGGGTGGCTTGCGCCTTCGGCAACAATTGTTTGGGAAGAAGCGCCGCCTGAACCCGTGCCACCCGGATTTGTCCTCGAAGACCGCCGCAGCTGGGGTTCGAGCACGGTGACCTTTTTGCGCGCCCCGGAGGGCAATGCGCCGTGACGGTGAACCACACAAGAGGCCGGCCGGCTTTCTCGGCGCGCAGGGGGGAAACCCAAGCAGCGGCCCCGGGTCGCCGCCATTCTCCCGGCTTTTTCGACGCGCAGGGGAAACGGCAAAACACCGGGCAATGGGTCCGTCGCGTGGCCTCTGTCTCTGCGCGCACGGAGCAAGATCTGGAAGTCTGGAACCTGGAAGCCTTGAACCCCGCTGCCTTGATACGAAGAAGGGACACTCTTCGAGATCACCTCGTCACTTTAAGAGCTCTCGGCCGCCTCTTCGCGCAGCGGGGAAACGCAAGCCACGCAAGGCGAGTTCCGTTTGAGGCCGCCGCTTCCTGTGCGCCCAGGGAGGACCAGAAGAAGCACCGCGTCGGTGGGCGTGGAAGTCCCGCTTTCTCTCTGCGCAAGGGGAAAACCGTTCGCCCTTTCCGCCACACCGGGGATGCGCATTTGCCAAAATGATACCGCCTCGACAAAAGGCGCTGTGCCCGTGACCCGAGCGCGCAATTTATTCAAGTCAGCTTATTCAAGCCACCGCGCCCTCTCGCGTCGCAGTTCCACGGGTTGCGAGCGCACCAAGGCACGATCTTGAGCGTTTTTGCCGCGGGCAACGCGAATGGGTGGCTGCAAACCAACCTTGCCACCGCACAGAGCCTTCTGCGCCAAGGGCCAAGCGGCGACGGGTCAGGTGCGCAAACCAACGCCAGCCAACATGGGCAAGCGGTCTTCACTCGTGACGGATGCGAATTTTCGTCAGCCGATTGCCAATTTTCTCGCGCACCTCGTAGCGGAAGCCGTGAAAACGAAACACTTGCCCAACTTCGGGGATCATCTGCGCCTCGTGGATAACAAGCCCTGCGACCGTATTTGCAACGTCATCGGGCAAGGTCCAATCCATCGCGCGGTTGAGATCTCGGATGGTCATTGTCCCCTCAACCTCAATTGTGTTCTCGTCGATCCGCACAATTGGCTCGGCTGTCTCAACATCGTGCTCGTCTTTGATTTCACCGACAATCTCCTCAAGAATGTCCTCAAGTGTGATCAGCCCAAGCAAGGCGCCGTATTCGTCAACGACAAGCGCGAAATGCCGTTTGTCACGAATGAAGTTCTTTAATTGTGCATCAAGTGTGGTCGTTGCCGGCACAAAATAGGCCGGCCTGAGCAGGGCGCGGATGTCGAGCGAGGCCAGAGCAGCAGGACCAGTTGCTTCTTCGACGAGCATTTTGTGCAAGGCGCGCAAGAGATCGCGAGAGTGGATGATGCCGACAATATTCTCGGGCTCGCCCTGCCACACAGGCAAGCGCGTGTGGCTTGAGGCAACACAGCGCGCAACAATCTCGGCCACGGGGGCCTCGATGTTGACCATCTCGATCTGGCTACGGTGCAGCATGACCTCCTCAACCGTCCGATCGCCCAGATCAAGCGCTCCGAGCAGGCGGTCACGATGCTCTTTCTCCACCGTCCCTTCGGAATGCCCTAACGCGAGGGCCCCTTCAATTTCTTCGCGATAGGACAAGACCGCCCGGTTCGGGTCTGTGCCGACGCCAAATAATTTCAAAATGACGCGCACGAGCGCCCGCACCACCGCGACAACCGGCGCAAGCACAACCACAACCACCTGAACAACGCGCGAAACCCGCGCCGCGGTGGTTTCAGGCTTGGCGATGGCATACGTTTTTGGGAGAACCTCTCCAAAGATTAACACAAGCGCGGTCATCGCAAAGGTGGCCAGAGCCACGCCACCTTCCCCGATAAGGCGCGTCAAAAGCACGGTTGCAAGGGACGTGGCCAGAATATTGACAAAGTTGTTTCCCAACAAAATCGCGCCGAGCAAACGCTCGCCATCTTCTTTAAGCGAAAGCGCGCAACGCGCCCCCCTTTCGCCGCGATCAGCCTGCGCCCTAAGCTTGCCGCGCGAGGCCGCCGTCAACGCGGTTTCAGAGCCGGAAAAAAACGCCGAAAGGAGGATCAACAGAATGATGGCAAGAGCGGAAAGCCAAGAGACCAGGTCCATTGCGGATAGGGCGATCATTCCAAAGCGCCTTCAGCGGCCGAAAAGAGACCATCACCGAGGACGGTGACAGGGGAAAACCTTTGCGGGACCGGCAGGTTGAAGGACCACAAATGCCAGCCGTGCACCCGAAAAAGCCAATCCGAGATTGCACAAATGCCTCGGCCGCAGCAAGCGGTTGCCGGTGATTTTGTGGTCGAGTTCGCCTCTTGAGGCAACGCGTTCAGCCGCCTTTTCGTTGCCCGAGCGCCAGAGCGTGCGTCCTGAAGCAGGAACGCCCGAAAGCAGGAACAAAGCCTCGCCCAGTCAGGGGCATATACAACTATCTTCCGCTCGCCGAAACGTGCTAGGAAAACTGTTTGCGTTCTGCACACTTTCGCCCCAAAGCGCTCGACGATTACACCCTTAACGCGGTAAAGGTGCAGTGAGCACGGGGCGAGGTGCGGTCAGCTCCCCCAAGTCCGGATTGGTCCGCAATCAATATGGGTGAAATTTGAGCGCGAGTAGCGACCAACACCACCTGCCTGACAAGATAACGCGGCGCGATAGACCTCGGCCACTGAACGCGAGCGCAGCCGCACATCCGCTGCCTGTCCGAACATATGCAGGGAATTGCGCGCCACCCCCCGCAATCGGGCTCTGAGCAAAGCATTGGTTTCAGGCGAGCGATAGCCCGAGACTAGCATGTATGGCTCATCGACCCGCAGCAGGCGATGCGTGGCAGCAAGGATGTCAAGCGTCCTTGGGTCTATGGGGTGAACCTGATTGTTGCGCCAATCCCGAAAGAAATGCGCAATTTCGGCCAAAACCTCGGGGATATACTCGCCATCGACCCAATAGATCGCATCAAGCCGCTCGCCCGTGCGTCCGGCATACATTTTCAGCCGCCGAATATCGCCCGCACCACGGATGAACGCGAAGGCGTTCGCATAGCGCGGCGCTGCGGAAATTGCGGTTGCCGCGAAGATTGCCGTCAACACCGACCGTCGCGTCAGCAGGAAAGATGCGCTCATCGTCCCCGTCGTCCCGAATTTTGCAGGTGCCCCGGCAGCGCCTGTTGCGCTCGCCTCTGCCTTACACGTGAACGCAACGCGCGCCCCTCGGAGGCCCCTTTGGTGTCTTTTTTTGCTTTTCTGACACAGCTGCGTGACCTGCTGAAGAGGCCTCGCTTGCCATCGTGCTTGGGCAGGCATTCGGTTGGCAAAAAATTGCCGAGCAGCTCGCGCAGCCCTGGAGCGTCTGATGGGCCCTGCACCAAGGGGAGTGCAGAGGAGAGTGCGAGAAGATACCCGCTGCCAGGCCAAAAGAGGCAAAGCCTCGAAGACAAAGGCTTGCACATCGGCGCCATGACGCAGAAGATGAGGCGCAGCCGTTCGTTGCTCAGCGCGCTTGGCCAAGCGGGCCAAGGCTTGTTCTGGTTAGGCGTCTCCTTTCCACCTTTTCGCGGCATGCGGAGGCAGACAAAGTGTACGACGACGAACCGGTTGTTTGACGAGAAGGGTTTTGATGAAAAGGGTTAGGGGCTTTGGGTTAGGGTGGTGGCCAACAAGGCTTCTGGAGTAAGGGAGAGGCGCAATGGTTATGCGCGGGTGGTCATTGCACGGAGAAGGCGAACAGAAGCTGATCGGCGCTGAGGCTTGCATGCACCAAGCCCCTCGTCCGCCCGAGTCCGCGCGCGCTCTTGAGCGAGAGCCCCGAACAGAACGCGCGATGCGGGTTTCAGCAATGCCGCGGCGTGGTTTTGTTTTGGCGGCGGCAGCTTCGGCTCTGGCCGGGGCCTTGCCCGGCAAAGCGCGCGCCGAGCTTGGCCCAGCCTTCGCCCAAGCGCTGGCAGAAGGTGTTGCGGCCGAGCCTGGGTTGGCGGCTTTTTATCGCGCCCGTGGTTATGCTCCGGTCTTCACCGGGCCAGAGGATGCCGAGCGCCGAGCCGCCCTTGTTTGGGCCCTTGGGCGCGCGGAGGCCCACGGCCTTCCTGCGCGCCGATACCGGCTCGAAGAGCTGATTGCCGCTTACCATCAGATTGACAGCGAGCGCGCACGCGGGATGGTTGAGGCAGAAACCGCACGCACTTTCCTGCGCTATGCGCGCGATATCAGCTCGGGCCTTACTGAGCCGCGCCGGGTTGTCGAAGCGATCGTCCGTGAGCTTCCGCGACCCGACAGTGCTCAGCTGATGATGCGGTTTGCAACCGGCAAACCAGCCCAAGTCTTGCGTGATCTCATCCCGCCTGCGCCTCATTATGCAAGGCTCTTCAAGGCACGTCTTGAGCTTTTGCGGGTCATTACCGAAGACGGCTGGGGCCCGCCGGTTCGCGCTGAGTCGCTGCGGCCAGGGGATTCTGGCCCCCAGGTTGTCGCGTTACGCAATCGGTTGCGCGCCATGGGGTATCTCGAGCGCAATTTGAGCGCGCGCTATGACGGCGCGCTCCAGCGCGCGGTTCAGGCATTTCAAGAGGCCCATGGGCTAAACCCCAATGGCATTGCTAGCCGCGCGACACTTGCGGCGGTCAATGTCCCGCCTGAGGAGCGGCTCAAAGCAGTTTTGGTTTCGCTCGAACGGGAGCGTTGGCTTAACATTTCCCGCGGCGAGCGGCATGTGTGGGTCAATCTGACCGAATTCGTGGTGCGACTCATCGATGCCGATGCGGTCACCTTTGAAACCCGCGCGGTGATTGGTGGTCAGATGTCCGAGACCCAGACGCCCGAATTTTCGCATCAGATCACCTATCTTGAGATCAACCCCGATTGGACGATGCCGCGCTCGATCCTCGCGCGCAGCTATTGGAACGGCCTTGTTGCGGGGGGGCATCCGTATTTGCAAATCGTGGATGCGTCGGGCCGGGTGGTGCCGCGGCAGGCGATCAATTTTGCGGCCTATTCCCCGCGCACGTTCCCCTACGAGGTTCGTCAGCCGCCGGGGCCGACCAACCCCCTTGGGCGCGTGAAATTTATGTTTCCGAACCCGTGGTCGATTTACTTGCACGACAGCCCGCAGCGGTCGTTGTTCAATACCGTCGTGCGGACCCATTCGTCTGGCTGCGTGCGCGTCGAAAATGCCGCGGAACTCGCGCATCTTTTGCTTGCGCGGCAAGTCGACGACCCGGTGCGGTTCTTTCAGACAATCGTCGATTCGGGGCGGCAGACCCGGATTTTTCTTGAGGAACCAGTGCCGATCCATTTGGATTATCGCACCGCCCTCGTTGCGGCAAACGGACGCTTGCATTTTCGACCCGATGTCTACGGGCGCGATGCGCGGCTTTACGAGGCTTTGCGGGCCCAAGGGGTGGAAGATCGAGCCTGGACAGGTTAGGGAGCACACGCGCGTCCACGCTGCGCACGGTTTTGCTGAGGGCCTTCGACACCCGTGCCATAATCAGCGGCGGCGGGGTTCACGCGTTGGGTTTGCAAGAAAGGGGCGATGATGGCTGTTTCAGTCGCCGAGCTTGCCGCGCGCCTTGGAGCACGGTTCGAGGGGGACGGATCGGTCACGATCACCACCGCGGCCGAGCCGAGTGTGGCCGGGCCCGAGGATCTCGCGCTTGCCATGACCCCGGCTTATGCCGCAAAGCTGCAGGAGGGGCGCGCGCGGGTTGCCGTTCTTTACGACGGCGCCGATTGGCGCGGCTATGGGCTTGCGGCCGCGCTCTTTGTGCAAAGGCCGCGCCTTGCGCTTGCTGGCATCACCGCGGCGCTTGATCCTGGGCCCGATTTTGCAAGCGGTCTGCACCCGACCGCCCTCATCGACCCGACAGCTGAGCTTGCCGAGGATGTGTCGGTTGGCCCCTACACGGTGATCGGCGCACGGGCGAAAATTGGAAAAGGCGCGCGCATCGGCCCGCATGTCACCATTGGGGCCGATGCCTGTCTTGGACCGATGGCGATCGTTCATGCCGGGGTGCGGATCGGGGCGCGCGTGCAGATTGGCGCGCGTTTTATCGCCCAGCCAAACGCCGTAATCGGTGGCGACGGCTTTTCTTTTGTCACCCCCGAAAAAAGCCGGGTTGAGAGAGTGCGGGAAACGCTTCAGGAAGACGAATTTGTTAAAAATGCGCCACCGCAACCCTGGGTGCGGATCCATTCCTTAGGGGCTGTCAGCATCGGGGATGATGTCGAAGTGGGGGCCTGCTCAACGATCGACCGTGGAACGATCCGTAACACGAGGATCGGTGATGGCACCAAGATCGACAATTTGGTCCAAATCGGGCATAATGTGATTATTGGACGCGATTGTTTAATCTGCGGCCAGGCGGGGATTGCAGGTTCGGTGCGCATGGGCGACCGGGTTGTTTTGGCGGGGCAAGCAGGGGTTGGGGATAATCTGATCATCGGCCATGATGTGGTGATCACGGGCGGGACAAAAGTGATGGCCAATGTTCCGGACGGGCGTGTGATGATGGGTTTTCCGGCCACGCCGATTGCAACGCAAGTTGAAATTTACAAAGCACAGCGGCGTTTGCCCCGCCTTGTTACAACGGTTGCAGAGCTTCGTGAAACTGTCAAAAAATTCTTGAAAGCTAACCGCGCGTAAGACCGTCGTCGGAGGCTTCATGACATCGAGCCCAAATCTGGCACTTGTGGAACAGGTGGTGATCACCATTCTTGCGCGGCAGGCGCAATGCGCCCCGGAAAGCCTGAAGCCTTCGGATCGTTTGGCCGATCTTGGGGTCGACAGCCTCAGGATGGCAGAGGCGATCTTTGAAATCGAAGAACAGCTCGGTTTGATCGTGCCGCTTGAGGTTGAACGCAACCCTGCGATCGATCTGTCTACCGTGGGCGGCGTGCTCGCTGCGGTTCGCGCGCTTCTCCAAGAGCAAACCCACTGGGCATGAGAGACAGCGTAAGGCGGGTCGTCATCACGGGGGTCGGAACCGTCAACCCCCTTGGAACGACTCTTTCCGAAACACTTGCGGCCATGGCGGCGGGAAAAGTTGCCATCGGCCCGCTCGAGATCGACGCGAGTGCGCCCGTTTCGGTGACACTCGGGGCGCCGGTGGTCGGATGGCAGGCCGAGGCGCATTTTCCTCCTGAAGAGCTTGCGATGCTTGACCGCTTTGCGCAATTTGCGGTTGTCAGCGCTCAGAAAGCGGCTGAGCAAGCGGGCCTTACCCTAACTCAAGCCGAACGCGCCCGCGCCGGCGTCATCATTGGAACCGGGGCAGGGGGCTTTTCAACCATTGATGCCGCATACAGGGCGGTTTTTCGCGATGGGAAAAGGCGGGTGCATCCGTTTACGGTGCCGCGGCTGATGCCGCATGCCGCTGCGGGGCAGATCGCGCGGCATCTTGGGCTTGAAGGGCCGGCGTTGACGGTTTCGACCGCCTGTGCAAGCGGCACCCATGCTTTAGGACTTGCGATGCAATGGCTGCGGGCTGGTTTGGTGGACGTTATGCTGGCAGGCGGGGCTGAGGCCACGCTTTGCTTTGGAGGGGTCAAGGCCTGGGAGGCGCTCAGGGTTTTGTCGCCCGATGGCTGCCGCCCCTTTTGCCTGACCCGTAACGGCATGGTGCTTGGCGAGGGCGCCGCGGTTTTTGTTCTTGAGCCTTTGGCGCGCGCTAAGGCCCGTGGCGCGCCCATTTTGGCCGAGATTGCCGGTTTTGGCATGAGTGCCGACGCGGGCGATATGGTCCAACCAGACCCGCTTGGCGCTGAACGCGCCATGCGGGCGGCGCTCGAGGATGCTGCACTTCCGCCCGCGGCAGTTGACTACATCAACGCGCACGGCACTGGAACCCGATTGAACGACGCAAGCGAAGCTCAGGCGATCAAGGCCGTCTTTGGCTCAAAGCCGCCGCCCGTGTCTTCGACCAAGTCAATGCATGGGCATCTTTTGGGGGCTGCGGGGGCGGTGGAAGCGCTTGCCTGCCTGCTTGCTCTGAGCGAGGGGCTTATCGCGCCCACAGTGGGCTTTCGCGCGGAAGATCCGGCCTGTGCGCTTGACCTGGTTGTCAATGAGGCACGCGCGGCTGCGGTTGAGGTTGCTTTGTCAAACAGTTTCGCCTTTGGCGGCACCAACGCCTGCCTTGTTCTACGCCGTGTCTGAGGGTTTGGGTCCCGGGTTTGGGCACTGAGGCCCTGGTCTTCTAAAAGGCCTTGCCCGCTTTGCCGATCCGTTTTGCCGCGCTCTGCGCCAAGCCGTTTTCGTTTCTTATCAGTCTCGGATTTGGATCTTGAGCTGCGCGTGCCTTGGGACAGACCTTTGTCCCTTTGACGGTCTGAGCCTGCACTCGGGAGGCGTCTCGGGCAGCTTTTCGACGACTTGCGCTTGCGCGCGTGGACCCTGCGAGCGGCCCAAAGCGCGCGGCTCAACGCCCCTTTGGACACGTTCGCGCGCTCCTCTGCTAACGTCCGTGGCCACGCCGCGCGGCCCCTGCGCTTGGGAGACCGCTTTGGCGCACGTGCGCTTGCGGATTCTGCCTCTGCACAGCGGTAACCGTGAGGCTTGACGCGCCCGCTTGAGGGCGTGACCTCAGCCAGCGCGAGACCCCCTTTCGTCGGCCGCAAGTGTCAGCCGAAGCGCATGGATTCGGCCCAAAAGGTGCGGCCCAAGAGCGGCGTGAATGCGGCGGTGCCGCTCGATCCGTGACAGCCCGGCGAAGTCTGGGGAGACAAGGTGAATGTGAAAGTGCGTTTCGCCTTCGGGCCGCGAACCCACATGCCCCTGGTGCTGGGCGCTTTCGTCTTCCACAACAAGCGCGCTCACACGAAAAGCGGCGCGCAAAGCCGCCTCGATGTGCTGCGCGATTTTTCCCTGAACTGCGGGATGCGCTGCGGCAAGGGACTTCTCCCGCGGCGATGGAGACTCTGGTTGGGTCATGAGCGTGCGCGTCCTGCTCTTGGCTGTGGCGGGGCAATGCTGCAGAGCGTTGCTCAATAGCGGCATCCTACCCCTGCAGTTTCGGTTTTCAAGCGTCGAAAAGTAACCTATGTTGGGGAGCTAGAAACGCAAGCCAGGCCATGGACCAAGACCCGCTCAAGTTCGACATCCGCATCACCGCCGATCGGCGCCGGCGTGCGCAGCGCTCACGGCGCGGCCTGTCAGGCGCGGTTGAGACGTCGCGACAGATCTGCGCACATCCGGGCTGTGGCAAGCCGGGGCTTTACCGGGCACCGCGCGCGCCCGATGCGCTCGATGACTATCTCTGGTTCTGTCGCGACCACGTGCGGGAGTATAACCTGCGCTGGAATTTCTTCGCTGGGATGGAAGACACAGCCCTTGCCGAAAACCTTGCCCGCCTGAAGGGCTTTGAGCGGTCAGGTGACATCTTTGCGCGGCGAAATGCCAGTCCGGGTTGGCTGCGGTTTGGTATCGCCGATCCGCTTGAACTTTTAGGTGAGCGCGGCACGCGCCGCCTGCCTGCGGGCACACGCGCCCTGCGCCTGCTCCCCAACGAGCGCAAAGCTCTTGAAATTCTGGCAGCGGAACCTAATTGGACGAAGTCAGAAATCCGCAAACGCTACAGAACTCTTGTTAAAGATCTGCATCCTGACACAAACGGCGGCAGTCGCGCGGACGAAGCGCGTCTGCAGCAGGTTCTCTGGGCATGGGAGCAGATCCGCGCCAGTCGAAATTTCAAAGAGTGACGAAGGATTGGGCAATGCCCCTCAGGGCGCGTGTGCCGCATCCGAGCGGCCTTTGCAAAGGCGCGCGGGTTTTCTTGGCAAGAGCGCGCAAAGATGGACAGCGTGCGCCTCGCCCCATGGGTCGTTCGTGCGCGCCACCCAACACGACGAAACCAAAGTTGCTCAACCGTAATGGCGCACGTGGACGAACGGACAATTTGAAGTCAAAGGAATTCGGGCGCGCTTTGTCCGAGGCCGCTGACCCTTGCCCTTTGCCGTAAGATCGTCCATCTCGCTCGCGACAGCTTTAGGAACTACACTCATGGCTGATGGCAGCAAAACAGAGCTTATCCGCCCAACCGAAGATATCTCGGTGCGCGATGTGTTTGGCATCGACACTGATATGGTGGTCAAGGGTTTCGCCGAACGGACCGAGCGCGTGCCGGCGATTGACCCAACCTATAAATTCGATCCCGATACAACCCTCGCGATCCTGGCTGGGTTTCACTATAACCGCCGTGTCTTGATCCAGGGTTATCACGGGACCGGCAAGTCGACCCATATCGAGCAGGTTGCAGCGCGGCTCAATTGGCCCTGCGTGCGGGTCAACCTCGACTCTCACATCAGCCGCATTGACCTCATCGGCAAAGACGCCATCAAGTTGCGCGACGGCAAGCAAGTGACCGAATTTCAGGAAGGCATTTTGCCCTGGGCGCTGCGCAACCCGGTTGCAATCGTCTTTGACGAATATGATGCGGGGCGCCCGGATGTGATGTTTGTCATCCAGCGTGTTCTTGAGCACGATGGCAAGCTCACGCTTCTTGACCAGAACGAAATCATCACGCCGCATCCCTATTTTCGAATCTTTGCTACCGCAAACACGGTCGGTCTTGGCGATACGACAGGCCTTTATCATGGCGTGCAGCAGATCAACCAAGCCCAGATGGACCGTTGGTCGATCGTCGCCACACTGAACTACCTTAGCCACGATGCGGAGGCGGCAATCGTGCTCGCCAAAAATCCTACCTTTAACACCGAACAGGGGCGAAGGATCATCAGCCAAATGGTCACAGTGGCCGAGCTTACCCGCACGGCATTCATGCGCGGGCAATTGTCAACGGTGATGAGCCCGCGCACCGTCATCACCTGGGCCGAAAACGCGCGGATCTTCCGCTCGGTCGGCTATGCGTTCCGGGTCACTTTTTTGAACAAATGCGATGAACTCGAACGCCCGATCGTGGCCGAATTCTACCAGCGCTGCTTCGGCGAAGAGTTGCCTGAAAGCGCGGCGCGCGCCGCGATGAAGTAACCACGCGACAGACGGACAGAAGAGAGCAGCGCTTTGATCTCCGACGGGAGTCGGCGCCAGCGCTGCGGGTCGCGCCTGGCTGCCACAAAGACTTGGCCTTGCAGCGTGTCCAGGGCGAGCAAACCATCCCGGCGCGCGCGGTTCTATAACCCGCGCTTGCGAAATCACGTTTCAAGTTCACTGGCTCAGACTTTCGTTGCGTTCACCGCGCGTGCGTCGAGGCGCGCTTTGCATGCAGCGATGGGCTTTCCCGCAAGACAGAGTCGCCGCGCGCGTTGCCTACGCCTCTAGACAGCTCCGCGACGCACGCGTGCGCTCGCGCGAGCCGCGTGTTTTCGGCATTGCCGATTGAACTTTGCATGACGAGACTGCCGGGGGCTCAGCCTTGTCGCCTTTGAGGTCAAAAAGCTTGGCGCCGCCATGCCCACGGTGCAAGACCTGACCAAGGTTGAAACCTACGCCAACGTCCGAGCACCCGGGCCGTCCCGAATCGTTCAGCGGGCTTTTGGGTTGATGGTCGGCCTATTCCTGCCTTGGTACGCTCTGGCCAAAAGGCGCATGGCTGGGGACAGCTCAAAGAGATCGAAGTCAGAGCGCTTGCGGCAGAGCCGATCGACCCTTCGGCAAAGCGCTTTCTTCGCGCACATCATAAGGCCCAATTTAGGGCTTCCGGGCTCACAAATGCCCCAGAGCTACCGCTGCCCGACGTGGCGGCTGAATTCGCGCGCGTGCGGGCGTTCACGCTTCGGCCAAACGCGGAGGCGCGTGCCTTCGGCTTAGTCATCTCGAGCGCGCGAGGGGGAGTTGCCAAAGTTTGTCCTGCGCCATGGCCCTGGCTTCGTGTTGAGCTGACGGCAGCTGAGCTCAGAGCTGCCCCAAAGCAGAGAACAGCGGAACGGCGCATCAACCGCTCGAGCGTCCATCATCGGCTGCCGCCGCGCGGCGGTGGATTTTCTCCTAACCTTGCCGATGCGGTCGCCGGCAAGCTCTTCTCGGACGGCCCGGGGTGCAGCCGCCGCAAGGCGGCCGCAAAGCTGAACTCTCATCGTCCTCTGAGATCTTCCGTCCGACCTTGCGAACCACGAGAGAGCGCACGCCTCTTTGCAAATTTCCTCTGGCTGTCTCTTAAAGTTGGTCGCGCAACCGGTTATCCCTAACCCACCGCGTCGTCCCTCCTTTGTACCAAAACGGCCCGCTCCGTCAGCAGCCTCACAGCTTCACACGTGAACTCCTCCGTGCCAGTCCGTATTACCATCGCAGACCTCCGATCCCTCGGTCACGATCTTATCTGTGTAAGCGGAACCGGCAGCAGGCCAGATCCCCACCTCTTCTCAAGAGGTGATTTCCAACCCGATCGTCGTCTTCTTCCGTCTCCAAATATCCCGGGGGTGAATTGGCCCAGAGGGCCAAGAGGGGGCAGAGCCCCCTAAACGTGGCCAGGACCGCGCGCGAGAACCGTATGAAGCGAGAGATTGGACCGCAAACTCCCCCTCAGCCGCACGGCATCGCTCTGTGGGCCTGGCCCAGTCATCCCTTTGCACGTTGCGGCCCGCGTTCGCGGGCTTTCCTGTTAATCACCGGTTTTCTTTGTTGAGTCGAGCCTCGATGAGGCTGTCGATCCAGCGTGCAACCGCAGGGCCAAGCACAGCCACAATTTCGGCAACGCCGGACGCATTGGGGTGAATCTGATCCGCTTGCAAGAGCGCCGAGACATCCTCGCCTACCAAAAGCCGCTTTGTGATCGGGGCTAACAGGTCAGGATAAAGCGGCACGCCAAATTCCGCGGCAAGTTCAGGAAAGAGCGCTGCGAAGCTTTGTTGAAAGTCGGGCCCAAAATTGGCCGGCGCCGGCATCCCGATTAAAAACGCAGGCACCCCCCTCTCCTGCACCCGCGCCAAAATTGCCGCCAGATTCGCGCGGGTTGCTTCGGGGTCGATCCCGCGCAAGAGATCATTGCCTCCAAGCGCAACAATCATCGCATCGGGCGTGTCGGCAAGCACCCACTCAAGCCGTGCCAGCCCGCCCGCTGTGGTATCGCCCGAGACCCCGGCATTGAGGATCGCAACGTCATAACCGCGCTCGCGAAGCCACGCCTCAAGCTGGGGCACAAGCCCCTCCCCTTGCGAAAGCCCGTAGCCGTGTGTCAACGAATCGCCGATCATGGCCAGACGCAAAGGCTCAGCACGGGCGGGCGCAAAGGCGCAAAGGGCGCTCAAGGAAAGCACGCTTAGCCAAAGGAAAAAGACGCCCGACACGGGCCCTGCAAACAGCGGCCAGCGAATGACCCTGGCCTGTGCAAACGGCGGCCGCTTCACGGCGATTCCCGTTAAAGGGGCGTCGGCACGCGAATGTGCCTTGCCCTGAGGCCTCTTTCCCCCATATCCGAAGCATACCTTTACAAGGATGCCGATCATGTCTGAGCCTGCACTCGAGCTGGACGATGCCTGTTTGACCTTGCAAGCGACTGCCGGGCCGGTCGAGATCTTGAGAAACATCTCGCTCAAGGTTGAACGCGGTGAGGCTTTGGGCCTCGTTGGTCCTTCGGGCAGCGGCAAGTCCTCGCTCATCATGGTAATGGCTGGGCTTGAGCGGGCAAGCAAGGGGCGCGTGCGCGCACTTGGGCGCGATCTGACCGCTCTTGATGAGGATGCGCTTGCGCGCTTTCGCTTGGGCCGTGTGGGAGTTGTCTTCCAGTCGTTTCACCTCATTCCAACCTTGACCGCACTTGAAAATGTCGCGACCCCTCTTGAGCTCGCGGGGATCAGGGATGCATTCGCCCGCGCTGAGGCCGAGCTCAAAGCGGTCGGTCTTGGCCATCGGCTCGATCACTACCCCCATGAGCTTTCGGGGGGTGAACAACAGCGTGTTGCTATCGCGCGTGCGGTGGTTGCGCGCCCGCAGCTCTTGTTTGCCGATGAGCCCACGGGGAATTTGGATGCCGCCAACGGGCGCGCGATCATGGATTTGCTGTTTGACCTCCACCGCCGCTATGGCGCCACGCTTGTCCTTGTGACCCATGCGGCAGAGCTTGCGGCGCGCTGTGACCGGATCATCCGCCTTTTCGACGGGCGGCTTGTGGCAGAGGAGCGGCAGCACGCGCGGGTTGCGGTGATGCAATGAGCGACGTCGGATTGCGTCAGACCGAGGAAAGCCTGAGGGTTTGTACCGAGGGTGGTTTGCGCGGCGAGCCAGGCTTGGCCCTGGCGGTGCGCATGGGCGTGCGGGAACTTCGGGGTGGTTTTCGCCGCTTTTGGGTTTTTCTTTTGTGTCTCGCGCTTGGTGTCGGAGCGATTGCCACTGTCGGCTTGCTGAGAAAGGCCATCGAGGAGGGGCTGCGCCAACAGGGGGCGGTGCTTCTTGGCGGCGATGCCAGCATCCGGCTCACCTATCGCTTTGCCACCGAGCGCGAGCGACAAGCTCTTGCCGCGGCGGCGGCAACGGTGGCGGAGGTGGTCGAGTTTCGCTCGATGGCGGTTGCCGGCGGCTCCGACCTTGGCGAGCGTGCACTCACGCAAGTGCGGGCAGTTGATGATGCTTGGCCGCTTTATGGCGCGCCTAGGCTTGAGCCCGCGCTTCCGCTTACGGTCGTGTTTGCCGGGCGCGATGGGCTTCCGGGCGCGGCGATGGATCCGGTGTTGGTCGCCCGGCTTGGTCTCACTCTTGGCGATCGCTTTCGCCTGGGCGGGCGAGACTTTGTGCTCATGGCAGAGCTTTTGCGCGAACCCGATGGCCTTGGATCAGACTTCGGGATTGGTCCGCGCACGCTTGTCGAGACCAAAGCCTTAGCGGGCTCCGGTCTTCTCGAGCCTGGCTCGATGTTTGCTGTCGAGTATCGTTTGCGCGCGCAGGAAGGACAAAGCCTTGAGGCGCTGCGTGCAGCGGTCATGCCAGCGTTTGACGCCGGTGCACGCTGGCGCGACCGGGGCACGGTCGACCCTCAGCTTGGCCGCTTTGTCGACCGGATCGGTTCCTTTTTGGTTCTGGTTGGCCTTGCGGGATTGGCCGTTGGCGGGGTGGGCATCGCAGCGGCCGTGCAGGCTTATCTTGCTGAGAAGGTGCCGGTCATTGCCACCTTCAAGGTGCTTGGGGCAACCGGGCGCACGATTGTGCAAATTTACTTTGTCCAGATCGGGATTTTGGCGGCGGCGGGCATTGGGCTTGGCCTTGCACTTGCGGTTTTGGCGGCACCATCGCTCTTGTTGATTTGGGGCGATGCGCTGCCGCTTCCTTATCGGCTCGGGCTCTATCCGGCGCCTCTGGCCGAGGCCACGCTTTACGGGGCGCTGACGACGTTGCTGTTTACGCTTTGGCCTTTGGCGCGCGTTGAACAGGTGCGCGCGGCGGCGCTCTACCGAGGCTCGTTTGAGGCGCTCAGCGCGCGGCCGCGGATGATTTGGGCAGGCGCGGTTGCGGGGGCGGGCGTGTTGTTGATTGCCGCAGCGATGAGCTTTGCCGCACTCTGGCAGCTTGCGCTCGCAACCGCCGCCGCGGTTGGCGTTGCGCTTTTGATGCTTGTGTTTGCCGCGCGGGGTATGCGCGCCTTGGCAAGGCGGCTTGCGCGGGCACAGCTTGTGCGCGGCTGGTCAGCGCTCAGACTTGCGCTGGCCGCTGTTGGGAGCCCGCGCGAGGGAGTGACCGCGGTTGTCATGGCGCTTGGGCTTGGGCTTTCGGTTCTGGCCGCGGTCGGGCAGGTTGACGCAAACCTGCGCGGGGCAATTTTGCGCGAGCTTCCCCAGCGCGCGCCGACCTTTTTCATGATCGACATCCAACCCCATCAGCTTGAGGGCCTTTTATCAATGCTCTCGGCCGATACAGGGGTCGGCGCGATCGAAACCGCTCCGCAGCTGCGCGGGGTGATTACCGCGGTCAATGGAATCCCCTCGCAGGAGCTGCCTGAGCATTGGATCTTCCTTGGGGATCGTGGCGTCACCTATGCCGACCGCTTGCCTGAAGGAGTTCGCATCGTCGCCGGTCAATGGTGGGGTGAGGGTTATCATGGCCCGCCTTTGATCAGCCTTGGGGCCGAACAAGCCCGCGAAACCGGGATCGGTGTTGGTGATCAGATCACCGTCAGCATTTTGGGCCGCGAGATCACCGGAACCGTTGCCAATTTGCGTGAGGTTGATTTCCGCACCGGCGGGATTGGCTTTGTTCTTCTGTTCAACGAAGCGGCCTTGCGCGGCGCTCCACACACCTATCTTCTGACTGCCCATGTTGCCCCAGAGGCTGAAGCGAGGGTCCTGCGCGCTGTGACCAATGCGTACCCGAACGTCAGTGTGATCCGCATTCGCGAGGCAATTGAGCGCGTGAATGAAGCTCTTTCAGGTCTGGCAACCGCCACTGCTGCTGCGGCCTTCAGCACGCTTGTCACG
>FWWL01004450.1_pt1 | contig 23631 bp, 27 predicted proteins | sample 2228331 | NCBI WGS metagenome assembly FWWL01 (sample SAMEA103939775, study PRJEB20133) | metagenome | reverse complement strand
GTAGAGGGATATCTTATACCTCTACTGGTAAAAAACTTCGATTCAGTTATTTGGCGTATTCAGTAGCCTTCCTCTGAACTTTAAAAAAAAAGAGGAGGAATATTGATGCTAAGCTTTTTTATAGCCTATTTTCTATTTTGGATGTTTACCTATATAACTATTCTGATAATTTTAGGCGTGTTATTTGGAAATCTAAGAATAGGAAAATCTGCAAGAGATCTATCTACACACTTCGAACGCGAATATCATAGAAGAAGAGAACAAGAATGGAAAACTATAGTAGGAGAATACAATGGAAGAGCAGAAGTATAAAGAATTAATAGAAAAGTATAGAGAATTGCAGCAACACGTCGCTAAGTTAGAAGAAGAACTCAAAACTTTAAAAGAAAAAATTGCGACGTTGCTGCACGAAGATAAAATTAATGAGATAATCGTTGAGTTATCAAACGGGGAAAATTGGTTTTGTGGTTATCAGTCTCGAATGCAAACGACTGTTGACCACAAGCTACTTCTAGAGTATCTCGGACCAAAGAGATACAGTGAAGTAGTTAATGAAAAAACTACCACATTCTTAACCATTAGAAAATCGCAAAAGAAAAGAAGTGATAAATTAACTCAAAAACCGCTGGATGATGACATTAAAATACCAAGCGGTATAATAATGACTTAAACTAACAACAAGAGTGGGTTATTCTCACCCACTCTTCTCTATATTTTTAGGAGGCTAACATGATTAACGACACAAAACTAAAAACAGAAGTTCCAAAATATATACGAGTTACTACCTTTAAAATGAACACAAAACAACATAGAAAAATACTTAATGAAATCGAATCTGTCAATAAATTTATCGCACAGTTTCTCAGAAGATGTGATATTGAAATATATGATCCTAATATCTTTATTCTGCGATTTTCAAAATCAAGTATATACTCAGAGAATGCAATCAAATATATTAAAAAGATTAAGAATGTTTTCACTATATTATTTCCAGAAGTAGAGAATATAAAGATATTAGTTTTTACTATGAGTAACAAAAAGAAAGGAGCTTAGTTATGAATCGTCATCACAAAAACAAAAAAGTGGTATTAAGTCTAAGTGGTGGAATGGATTCTACTACTTTATTAGCGTATTATCTAGACCGTGAATATGAAGTTTGGCCGTTAATCTTTAATTATAATAGTAAACATAACAAATATGAAAATGAAGCAGCTTTTAAAATATGTGAATATTATCAGATTAAACATTATAAATATGTAGAACTTCCTTTTATTAATAAATTATTTAGATCGAATTTATTGTCAAGCGGCGGAGAAATACCAGAAGGATATTACACTGATGCAACAATGTCTAAAACAGTTGTTCCCGGAAGAAATTTAATATTAATCTCAATCTGTGCAGGATATGCAGAAAGCATAGATGCAAATATTGTAGCAATTGGTGCTCATTCTGGTGATCATGCGATCTACCCAGATTGTCGTCCAGAATTTATATTTTCAACAAATTCGACAATATACTTAAGTTCAGATAGAAAAATAACTCTCGATGCTCCATTTTTGTATCTAGATAAAGCGGCCATTCTTGAAATTGGATACTCTTTAGATCCCAAGTTAATTCCACCATATCATTTAACAAGAACATGTTACAAAGATCAAGAAGTAGCATGCGGAAAATGTGGAAGCTGTACAGAGAGATTAGAAGCGTTTAAAAAGATAGGCCTAGTAGATCCATTAAAATATGAGATCGGAGAAGTTTAATGAAAACTAAAAGTAAATGGATATGGGCGATCGCTTATATGTTTTCTATAGTCGCTGCTAATCTTGCTGTCGATTATTTCGGATTAGTTCAATTTGCTGGATTAGTGTTTCCAGCAGGCGCGTTATTCATAGGCTTAACATTTTCATTCAGAGATTTTGCTCAACAACACTGGGGTGATACTAAAATATGGATATTTATCTTAATTTCTGCAATTATTACAGTACTTATGAATTGGAAAGTTGCAGTTGCTTCCGTTATAGCATTTCTAGCATCAGAAGCAATTGACTGGTTTGTATTTATGATTACAAAAAGACCTATCTATCATCGAATTTGGATAAGTAATCTATTTTCTACACCTATTGATTCATTATTGTTCGTTGTAATTGCTTTCGGGTGGAATTTTAATGCTATTTGGGGGCAAACTGTCATTAAATATTTGAGTGGATTGATAGTAATTCCATTTTTGCTATACTTAAAACAAAAAGAAGAGAGGTATAACAATGTTTTCTATTAAAAAGAGATTTAAATTCGAAGCGGCGCATAGACTACTATCAATGCCAGAAGATCACCCATGTAGATCACTACATGGTCATTCATATGTGGTTGACGTAAAAATTACAGTTAAAGATCTTAAAGATTTAGAAAATCCTAATATGATCATAGATTTCGGAAAACTGAAAGAATTTCAGAAATGGTTAGATGAAAACTTTGACCATGCAACAATTCTAAATCCAGATGATACATTATATCGAATTTTAAAACAATTTCCTGACAAAATGAAAGTTAGGCTAATGCCTACTGGTGATCCAACAGCAGAAAATATGAGTGCACTATTCGCTTCCATTTTAAGGGATATTTGTAAAAAATTAGTAAATAAAGAGTTTTCAATAGAAGTAGAAGTATTCGAAACTATAGGAAATTCTGCTAGTTATTCTATCTAAATATCACAGTAGCGGAATCAGTCGATTCCGCTATACATTTTTTAATTGTCAAGGTAAAGTAGATTGACGTCTTATTTCAATACATTAAAAACTATCTGAAAATATTATAAGAGAATTTCAGAATAGAGTTAATTGAAAATTAATACTTAAACATCAGAAATTATCTTCAGATTTTATAAGAGAATTCAAAAATTAAATTTATTAAACAAGATGTTTTTCGAAGACTATAATCTAACCAGAGTGGAATATGAAGAAAAGCATTTTAACACAACGGAGGATTTAACATGAAGTTTTCTACAAGAATTTTACTAACATTTGTTATCGTAATAATAATTTTCACAATTCTCATTTCTTGGATTACATATAAAAAGATTACTATTATGAAAAATGAGCGTTATACTAAATTAGTACATTTAGTAGAATTAGTTCATAGTATGCTTAATCAATATAACGAAAGAGTTAAAAAAGGCGAATTCACTCTAGAAGAAGCACAGGCTAGAGCAATCGCAAATATACAATGGTTAAGATATGATGAAAAAGAATATTTTTGGATCAATAATATGCAGCATATAATGGTTATGCATCCTTACAAACCAGAACTTAATGGTAAAAATTTAGAAAATCTTAAAGATCCAAAGGGTAAAAGATTTTTTGCCGAATTTGTTGAAGTTTGTGAAAAAAATGGTGAAGGATTTGTTGATTACATGTGGCCTAAACATGAAGGACAAGAACCTGTACCGAAAATTTCATATGTAAAGTTATTCAAACCGTGGGGATGGATTATAGGAACTGGTATATATATAGACGATCTTCGACAAGATGAAAGAAGAGTAATTAGTATAGTTCTAATAATATGTGGCAGCGTCATAATTATATGTCTCTCGTTGGGATATTTTATTATAAGATCTGTTACTAAATCTATTCTAAATACTGCTGAAGATCTATCAACGGCTTCAGATCAAATTGCAAATGCATCCTCACAGATAAGTTCAGCTAGTTCTTTCTTAGCAGAAAATACTAGCGAACAAGCGGCATCTTTAGAAGAAACATCTTCTTCATTAGAAGAAATGACTGCTATGATTAATCAGAATACAAATAATGTGCAGAGTAGTAGTCATATAATTTCAAAAGAGTTAGTACCTAACTTCAATTTAATGAAACAAAAACTTACACAAATGAAAGAATCTATACAGAAAGCGATAAAAGCTTCTGAAGAAACTCAGAAAATAGTTAAAACTATAGATGAGATAGCATTTCAAACAAATCTTCTTGCGTTAAACGCTGCGGTTGAAGCAGCAAGGGCTGGAGAATCTGGCGCTGGTTTTGCAGTAGTGGCGGATGAAGTAAGAGCATTAGCTAAGAGATCAACAGATGCTACTAAGATTACTTCTGAACTTATTGAGAATTCAAATAGAAAAATAAACGAAGTAACATCACTAAACGCTGAAGTATCAGAACTAATGGAAATTAATACTAATCTTATTCAGAAGATTAACGAACTTATAACTGAAATTTCTGTCTCGTCAGAGGAACAAGCAGGAGGTGTTTCACAAATTAATAAAGCTGTTGCAGAGATGAGTCGTGCAGTACAACAGGTAGCCTCTACTGCGGAAGAATCAGCTGCGTCATCCGAGGAAATGAACGCTTTAACAGAACAACTAAGAAATCTAGCAAATCACTTAGTTTCTATAATAGAGGGAGAGAAATGATGACAGAAAATAAGAAAAAGAAAAGAAAAGGGGGCAAAGGAAAAAATATGACTAAAGCGATATGCCCACGTTGTAGACAAGAACACTTAACTGACTGGGCATACTCAGGATCTGGAACGTTAAGAAGAATGTGTAATTCCTGTAGAGCTCACATTAGACGATATATGAAAGGAGGAATGTTATGAGTGATAATAATATTGATAAAATAGTAGTACAGTTTAAACCACGATATATGATGACCAATTTTAATGCTTTTGGCTACTGTAAAAACGACACAATAGAAATACGCAAAGATCTTTCATTACCAGTTAAATTATCAATTTTAACTCATGAATTTTATCATTATTTTGATAAGAAATCAAAATTTAGAGAGATAAGAGCTATTTTAGCGCAACTAGTATATCCCATCGTAGGTTTCATATGGATTATTGTATTAAGCTTAAATAGAGATAGAATAGAATTATGGAAAAAAAGAATTTTTAAATGATTTAATAATGCGGCCAGATCTGAAATATGATCTGGCCGTTTAACAAAATATAATTCAACATCTATCGACAAAATGATCTAATTATTTTTTTGATTTTTATTAATTTTACATAGAAATAATTGTGTTGAAATTCTGAATTATTTTTAAGAAAAAATTAAGAAATTTGCTAATCAAAATTGATATGGATCATTAACAAATATAATCTCAAGTCAGAAATTAAAAAATTCTTCAAATAATTCCATTAAGAAATAAAGTAGATTTATTATATGTATCAGAAGATTTCAAAACACAACAACTAGGAGGAAAAATGAAAAAGGTAGCAGTTTTTATGATGGTTGTTATTTGTTTGTTTGCTGCTAACGTAGCAGCAGAAAATCAACAGAAAACCACTAATCAACAGGAACTTACTACTGATGATGATATTATTGAATTTGAGCGAGCCATGAGAGAAAGTATGAATACATATATCAAAGAAGGAATATTAAAAGTGGTGCATATATCTGGACTTCCGCATATGGCGATTGTTGCGGCAGCCGAATTTGCCATGACATGCTTATCAGGAGATGCTTCTGATGTTAATTTTTATCTTAGTTATCTCTTAATTGAATGGGGATATGGATATATGGACTACTTTGTTGAGAGTGAGAAAAGAAAATACGGGAGAGTTGTTACAGGAATAATTTACGATGCAGATCAGGTTATGAGATTTTTAAGAGGAATTGTCGTATCAGGTCTAAGAGATGCTGCTAAAAGTAATTCAAAAATAGCAAGAAGGATGGAAGTAATTACAAGAATGGCAAAAGAATATCGAAATGATTATAAGAATTATCCCGAGTTAAGATTGTAGATAAAACGGCCAGATCTGAAATATGATCTGGCCCCTATTTTTAACTCACATGTTTTATTTTTTATAGATTTTATATAGAAATAATAAAAAGATAAAATAAGAGAGGGGGAAATATGAATGACATTTAATTTATTTAATATGCAAACTATAATTAATCATTTAAAAAAGATTTCTTCAAGATTTGATGATAAAGGTAATGAAATCGTTATCTATTGTCCATTTTGCGATGACAGCACCAGACCTGGAGCGCACAGACATGGACATTGCTACATAGCAAAGAAACAACCAGTTTTCTTCTGCTTTAGGTGCTCTAGCTCTGGCACAATCTTAAAATTATTAATAGAAACCGATTTCGACGATGAAGAAACAATTGAATACCTAAAACAAATATTATCATATAAATTTATTCGAAATTATAAAATTAGCAAAAAATCTGACAGTAAGAAAATAGATCAAATCTATAGTAGTATTATTGAACAAAATTTATCATTCCTAGAAAAAAATAGAGACAAATTTAATATTTTCAGACAGTATTTGATAAGCAGATTAGGAGACATTGACTATGTAAAGTTTCTAATTTATCCAGGAATGTTTAAAAACAAGTTTCTATGTTGCAATTTTATGAATAGTGATGGTGAACTAGTTATTCAAAGACTAATTGAAAATAGTAGTGAACAAAGATATATTATAAATAAAAATAGTAATAATCTCTACTATTTTCAAAATAGAGATTTTGAAAAGTTTAGAAAATTGGTTCTAGCTGAGGGACCATTTGATGTTATATCATTATATCTTTATAATAATATGTTCAGAGATTGCTTTTTTGTCGGTATAAACGGCAAAAAGTATATTAGTACATTAGAAAAGTTCATCATTGAAGATCTATTAATCGGAAAATTTGAAGTGAACTTTATATTCGACAAAGATGTTTTAGATTATAATAAGTATTTGCAACGTGGAAGCAAATTGGCACAAATATACAATCCTGAGATTAAAGTTAAGGGATTTGTAGCTATAGAGAAAGACACTGGAGATTTTCCCAGCGTCATAGAAGTAAAGGAAAAAGTAAAGGAAAAAAAGTGAAAGGAGGGAAAATGAAGAAAAGGCGAAATTATCAAAAAATAGAAATTCGAAATTCAACATCAATTGAAGATATAATGTGTCAATATAATGTATCCAAATCTACAGCATGGAGGGCCTTGAAAAGAGGCTACTTATGTCCTAATTATCATCATAAGTCAGAGGAACAATCTCTGACTCATCTTCCAGATGAACAAATTCTACATTTTTATGAAATTGCATCTCGAATAGTTCGTATCAGATTTAAACAATATTCATATATATATGACGATTTAATTCAAAATGCAGTCATTTACACTCTTCAGAGATATCAATTTTATCCGACACATTCTAAAGGATGGCTATCTGTTACAATGGAAATTGGAATGAAAAATTGTATTTCCGAGTATTCTCGTATGATAAGTCGACAATATGAACGTTATGAATTCACCATTCAGGATCTCATCGACATTAATAATAGACTGTGGCGATATGTATTTGAAAATATTTCTCTATCAGAAACGAATGAAGTAGAGAAATTTTTGAATAATAAAAATAATCTTAAATCAGATCTTAAAAGAAAAATTAAAACATTGATAACTGAATATCAGAAAGGAGATCAAAGATGATAACAAAAAGTTATGAAGATGATGATATACTTATATCAATAATGGAAAAAGAGCCAGCGTATAAAGTATTAGGAGTTATATTCGGTCTATTAGCAAATAACTATCGTATTTGCCATATACGACAAGGTGATGAAAATGTTCAATTGGTATTTACAAAGAAAAATGATTCTACATATAATCGCGGACAATTATTCAATTTCAAAATTAAGAATCTAGAAGTTTATGGTACGTGTTCATTCAAATCAGATGAAGTCGAAATACCAAAATTATTTATAAAAATAGAAGAATTGCCTTTATTAACAAATCCAGGAAAATATAAATTAATAATAAAGTATTCAGGTAAAACAATAAATGAAACTGATCACTTGAATTTTTTCAATCAACTAATTACAAAAGTCAAAGTAATAGAAGAGAATTTAACAAAAATTGAAAAATTATTGCAGTTTCTAATTAATACATTTGTAAAAACCGAATTCGAAATTATTCGATTAAATTTTGTAACTAATCTTAATCAATTATATAAAATGATTACAATATGTGATTTAGAGAAAGTATTGAATCATTTAAACTGTCCAGATGATAATATTTATGACGAAGTAATTAAAATATTAGAATCATTAATTAAATTTAAACCCGAAAAATACAGATTTCAACCATTCGAAATTGTAGTAAATCATTATCATAATATGTACGTTATGTACATAACTCTAATGCGAAAAAGTTTTATACAATTTGTAATAGAGAGAGAATATCGACGCCGACGCGTATATGAACAATATTTTATAAAAGAATATAAACTTGATGATCTTAAACAAATTCAGAAGGAAAAATCTAATTCAATTATCAATCTTTTAGTGAATATTCTATCAGAAAATAAATCTCTTAATAAATTTAAAGTATCAACAATGAAGAAAGTTATTAACATATTTTAAATAACCATAAAATTAGGTTATAACTTTGGTGAAATCTAAATTGTAATCTTGGCGAGATCTAAGTCATGGACTCGCCAATTTTTATATTTTCAACTATCTTATAGAAATAAATATAATAAATAAATTATTTTTTGTTTTACTATAAAATCTATTGAGAAAGGAAGGTGTCAAGAGAGATGCAAAAACTAATACCTATTTATTACGGTGAATATGGTAAGTATATTAATCGATATAGAGCAATTCCGTCATATATAGATTGTTTAAAATTGGTTGAGCGGCGCATTCTATTGACTCTTCATGAAACAGCGCGAAATAAGTTTGTAAAAAGCGCAAAAGTTGTAGGTGATTGTATTGGGCGTTATCATCCTCATGGAGATCAAAGCGTCTACGGAACGTTAGTCAATTTAGTTCATCAAGGATTAGCAATAGGAAAAGGAAATTGGGGATCACCAGGTTTAATTGATGCAGAAGCCTCAGCATACAGATACACTGAGGTTAAAATTAATCCAAAAGTTGATGAACTTGCATTTAAGTATATTAATTTTGTACCGTGGGAAGAATTGGAACTAGATCCAGAACCAATTTATCTTCCTTCTCCAATTCCAATCGGTTTGATAGGAGAGGGAGTAATTACTGGTATTTCTTTTTATAAAACAACAATTCCGAGATATAAATTATCAGATCTTGCATTAAGAATGTTATGGTTAATTGAACATAATTTTAAAACTGTTTCATTAGATGAAGAGTTATCCGAAAACGTTGCCGGACCAAAAATAAAACCAAATATAGACGGATGTGATCTGGTAGAAAACTCAACTAATCAATTTTATAAGTTGTTGGTAAACGGAACTGGAACTATTACTATTATTCCACATGGTAAGATTGAAAATGATAGAACTATTAAAATATTGGGCAAAGTACCAAATTCATCATTTAATCAGCTAATTAAAGACAAAGAAGTATTAGAAATATATTTGAATGATTTGTCCACTGACAAACTTGACATAGAAATAATTCCTAAGAAAAGAAATATTGATTTAAATAATTTAGCCGCAAAGATCTGGGACGATTATTTGATAAAAAAGATGAATTTTTCTATTATTGTTTGTGATAATGATGGAAAAGTTTCAACTGTAGGAATAGATACTTTACTGTATAATAGTTATCATGCTTGGAAGTATGCAATATTATTGAAAAGTATTGACGATTACAATAAGCTAAACGAAAAGAAAATAGAATTACTTACGATTCAAATAATCAGATATATACTCGAAAAGTATAACTGTACCAAAGTATCTGAAGTTATACAACATTTTCTAGAATTAACTAAAGATAATAAAATTTTAGTAGAGTTAGAACAATTTGACTTAGAATCAAATTGTTGGAAAAAGGATATAAGAGAAATTTCTTCAAATTGTATAGTTGACGTATGTAACAAGAGAAGCATTAAAAATCTTATTGAAAATCAAATTGATATTCAAGATATTGAAAATGAATTAATATCGGCGAAATCATCTATCGTTAACATCGACTATAACTGTTACGAATACATAAAATCATTGACAACTTAGAAGTACTTCCTGTAATAAAATTAGTGTAATACAGAGCAACATTTATCACTAGGAGGTGTATAGTGCTTACTCCGAAGGTTTCATGGTTTGAAAAATATAGACCAAAATCATTAGATGAAATGGTATTTAGCTCTGAATCACAGCGAAATCTTGCACAATCATGGATTCAGAATGAGCGAATTGATGGAAATGTGCTATTATCTGGAGCGGCCGGTACAGGAAAAACAACATTAGCAGAAATTCTCATCAGAAATATTATTAAAAATCAGTCTGATCTTTGTCGAATGAAAACGAGATCAGTCAATGAAATCGACGAAAAAGTTAAGCCCTTTGTTGCTAAAAAACCAGTTAGTAGCAAAATAAAAATTGTATATATTGAGGAAATTGATGGAATATCAAGACAAGGTCAAAGACAATTAAAAGAAGATCTATTGGAAAAATATCAAGATTATGTATCATTTTTAGCATGTACAAATTATCCAAAGAGAATCGATGGTGCTCTATATACTAGATTCACGTATAAAATAAATTTCACTTCGGATAATATTATCGGCATAAAAAATAGACTGAAGTACATTTTAAATTGCGAATCAGCAATATTTGATGAAAAAGAATTTGATAAGTTTATTGAGAAAAATTACTATCATGGATTGAGAAGTCTGATTAACTCTATCCAGGTTGCATTTATATCAGGCAATGGAAAGATTAATTTCGAAGATCTGGAAAGAAATTTAAATATTGAAGACAATTTAGTTAAACTTATTCATACAATGTTGGAAACGATAATGAAAACAACTGAATTGAATCAGAGAAAGTTGTGTTTAATCACGCCGTTAAATTCAATAATAGCAAGAGAATATCAAGAATTTGTAACATTATGTCATAATAATTATGATATCAATTATGAAAATGTATTCTCAAGATTATATGAAACAACTAGATTTTTACCATTACAGGTTATAATCGGCAAATACTCAGAGGAAACTGATATGAAAAAATATCCTCACATTCATTTGATCAGTTGTTTCTATGAAATGGTGAAATGTGTAACGGAAGTTATAATGTAAAAAATTTGATTTTCTGAAATTTTGTATAGAAATATTTCTTTTTAGAAAAATATATTTTTTTGAGGTCGACATGGAATACCAAGAATATCAAATACTGTCAAGTATTGATGTAGTGCGGCAGAGACCAGGAATGTTTATTGGTGATACGTATTCTCCAGATCATCTCGTCGAAGAGATTCTGGATAATGCGTTAGATGAGGTACTAAATAACTATGCAAATTCAATAAAATTATACATCAATGATTCTTTTTGGTGTGCGGATAACGGCAGAGGTATCGCTGTCTATCCGATGACACTACCAGATGGCACAACTGAAGATTCTGTGGTTGTGCTGACTACTCGACTCTTTTCAGGGTCGAAGTTTGACAATGTTGACTATCAAAAGTTAATCGGTATGCACGGGGTTGGACTAGTTGCAGTCAATGCACTATCCGACTGGATGGTAATCAGAACTAGAGACCGAGAAGATCGATCGATAGTTCATGTTTACACATTTGACCGTGCACAGTTAGTCTCAAAAACAATCGAAAAAGATGATGATACCTGGTCAACTGTGGTTGGATTTCGTCCCAGCCAGCACTATTTTAAATCAGATCAAATCAATATTCAAAAAATTATTGAAAGATTAATCTTTGTTCGAGCTATCTATAATGATCTAACAGCTTCAATCAATGATAAAGAAATTCCAAAAGTCGATCTCGAACAATATGTTCGTGAACGTTTAGGATTATCAAATAATGATACATTGTATTTGTTAGAATACAACAACAAAAATGAAAATCAAAGTATAAAAGTTCTACTAACATATGTCGAATCAACAGACTCAACTATCATTGGAAACGTTAATCTAAGATTCTGCGACGGAAAATTCATCAATTTATTTCAAACTGCACTAAAGAAAAAAATTTCAGAAAATCTTGACAAGAGATTTTCAGATATTCCAGATAAGGAGTTTCTAAATGGATTAAGAGCATTTATTATTGTTAATGTTCCAGAACCTAAGTTTGATAGTCAAACTAAAGTGAGAATGGTTCTAGATGTTAAAAATACATTAATTGATCCGTTGGAAAATCAAATTGAATGGTTTGTTAATCAGGAAAATATCATTAAAACCATTCAGATAAATTTAGAAGCGAAATTACATCAAAAATTAGTTAATGGAAAAAAATTGAGTAGATTAAGAAAAGTTAACGTTGATAAACTCAGAGATTGTAAACATATTCCGGGCGAAGTATTATATATTCTAGAAGGAGATTCAGCAGATGGTACGCTTAAAAAGATTCGCGATCCAGAAACAGAAGCGATCTTTCCCTTAAGAGGAAAAGTACTGAATGTTGAATCTGCTTCTATCGAAAAAATTAAAAATAATAAGGAAATTAGAGATCTACTCGAAGCTCTCGGACCGTCGAGCGCTAGAAGATATAAAAAGATTAAGATATTATCTGATGCAGATAAAGATGGATACCATATTACAGTATTAGTATTGCTAGTACTAATAAAGTTTGCATCAGATTTAATTAAAAATGGAAATGTTTCAGTAATTATTCCACCTCTATATGGAGCTGAAAAAGGAAAGGAATATATTCCAATTTATGATCAAAATCAAATACAACAATTCAGAGATAAAGGTTATCAAATTACAAGATTTAAGGGCTTAGGTGAAATGGATGCAAAACAGCTTGAAGCTTGCATCCGCTCAAACTTTGAATATCAAGTAAAATGGCCCGATGAAGATAGAATTGTTGAGATATTAATCAGAATTATTACAGATACTGAAATTAAAAGACAAATTATGGATAATGAAAAATTGACATTTGATTTGATCTTAAACGAGGTTTTATTGAACCTCGAAAAACACTAAAAAAGGAGGCAAAAATGACAACTTTCAACCCATTCGTCAAAAAGGATGCTCCACCGCCAGTAACTGAAGCGGTAACAGCGGCAACAGCTGTGGTGGAGGAGAAACCCGCCAAGAGGAAGGCAAAGGAAGATGTGGACAAAAAGGCCAGGGCCGATGAATTAACCCATGAGAAAATTATAAAAATCATGGAATTGGTGGCCAATACCAAGAAATCATATTCGGAGATTGCAGCAGAGACTGGAACAACCAAGTTCCAAGTCAATCGGGTGATAATGGATATGAAGAAAATTCTTAATCAGAAAGCGCAGGCTGGAGATCAGAAAGCATTGCTTCTTATCGAAAGATTGAAGAGGCCAACGAGGCCCGGTATGAAGAAAGATGTTACAGTTAAGGGAACTATAGGTAATCTAATCGAAGATTTGCTATCAAAAATTTAATTGAAAAAAAATGAGAATGTGGGAGTGAAAAAAACTGTTTTCTACTCCCACATTTTTAAAGCAATTTGTCACTAAATAGAAGAGGGATTTTTTAACTAACTTAACATTCAATTCCATAAAAGGAAAGAAGATGAGTAAAGTAGCAATTAAATACTTATGTGGTAAAGAAGTTGATCTCGAAGTTATAGGAGGTCAATATCAAAATGAGTACCAAAATGATTGCGAATGTGGTCGAAAATGGCTGCTAAAAGAATTATCAGAAGCAATAACAGAAATGAGTGACGAAGAATAAAATTTTCGAAAAGATATTTGTTGTTAAACAATTAATGACTAGGAGGAAAAAAATGAGATTGTATCAAGTTACTTTAGCAGATGAAGATGAACAAGATACTTCAAATGCTATATGGGTAGTAGCTGAAGATATGATTAAAGCATATGAGATCGTTAACTCGGCATGTAGTGATGCAGCAAATATAGTAATAGGTAGCATTAACTACATCGCCTCAATTGATCCCGAAACAAACGAAATTGACATTTTATTACTTCAAAATATTTAAAACTTATTTTTCAAAATTGCATAGGAGTGTCATAAAAGATACTCCTATGATTTTTTATTTTTGTAGTTTTTCAGTTTATAAAAAAAGGAGAAAAATATGAAAGAAGTTTTAGTAAAGATTCCAATTAATTTGATTAATCGGGATTGTATTAATTACGGCGAGATCAATAATAATTTCATCTATAAATTACAAAATTGTATCAATTGGAGTGAACTCATTTCGAAAAGAAAACTATCAGAGAAAATTCTGCGTGATTTTCGAAATCGATTGAACTGGAAATTAGTCTCCAGATATCAAGATTTATCTGAGGATTTCATTAGAGAATTTCAGGATAAACTAGATTGGAATCATATCTCTCAACATCAGAAGTTATCTGAATCTTTTATTAGAGAATTTCAAGATAAAGTTAATTGGAATCACATAAGCAAATTTCAAGTTTTATCAGAAAATTTTATTAGAGAATTTCACGATAAAGTAGTATGGCATATAATTTGTTATTATCAGACGCTATCTGAAGATCTAATCGAAGAATTTCAGAATAAAGTCGATTGGTACATAATTTGCAGATATCAAAAACTAACTGAAGATTTTATTAGAAAATTTAAAAATAAAGTTGATTGGAGCGCAGTATGTCGAGATCAAATACTATCTGAAAATTTCATTAGAGAATTTCAAGATAAAGTTGATTGGGATGACATTTGTCGTTATCAAAAATTGAGTGAGGATTTTATTAGAGAATTTCAAGATAAAGTCGATTGGCCTACTATTTCTCAATATCAAAAACTATCTGAAAACTTTATTAGAGAATTCCAGAATCGAGTTAATTGGAAAATAATTTCAGAAAATCAAACTTTATCGGAGAATTTTATTGAGGAATTTCGAGATAAAGTTGATTGGAAGACGATCTTGAAACATCAAGTATTATCTGAAGATTTTATCAGAAAATTTCAAAACAGAGTAAACTGATAAGATATTGTTTCATAACAATAAATATAGCGTAAAAATTTCATGAATAAGAATCTCTATAATTGAGATTTCTCTCTCTTTCTCTTGAAGATGACAGTGTAATTTTCAAGAGAAAGAGAGAGACAAACAATAAAGTTTATTAATTTTCTATTTTTTAATGATTTCATATAGAAATAACTATCATGATTCTAAAAAAAGAGAATGTGCATTAATTATGGCGGAATCAGATAGCGATTTTATTTACGAATTACAAGATTTACTTGAAGATTTTATTAGAGAATTTCGAGACATGGTTGATTAGAAAGAAAATTTGTCAACATCAGAAGATTTTATCATAGAGTTTTTTAATAAAATTGAAAAATGAATCATTAGAGTCTAGTATTGGAAGCTGATAAATAGTTATTAGTTAAGACTTTAAAAGAAAAGGAGGACGAGAAATGGAACAACAGAAAGTTTTGAAAGTTTTAGCCAAACTAATTGATTGGAATCGTGTCGATTTCGATAAAATCGGTGATGATATCATATATGAATTGCAGGATTATATCGATTGGAATACACTTATTCGAAAGAAAAGATTGCCAGAAAGAATTTTAGAGAAATTTCAACATCATCTTAATTGGGAATTAGTTTCTGTGTATCAGAGACTATCTGAGAATTTCATTGAGAAATTTGCGGATAAACTCAATTGGGAAAGCATGTCCAGATTCCAGAAATTGCCTGATGGAACTCTTATTCCAAAGTATAAGGACAGGCTAAATTGGTCTGTCATGATCCAATACCAAAATCTATTCGATCCACTCGATGTTGAAGAGTGGAGAATCGATTGGGATAAAGTATCCCGATACGCACTATTCACCCCTTATGATATAAGGAGACTTCATCACAAATTGAATTGGAATATTCTATCCCGGTATGACAAATTGCCAGAAAACATTATTGAAGAATATCAGGATAGGGTGAATTGGCAACTGATCTCTAAGTACCACAGACTATCCATGGAGTTTATCGGGAGATTTCACCATAAAGTAGATTGGTTTGCCATATCAAAACATCAGAAACTATGCGAAAGATTCATTGAAAAATTCAAGGATAAGGTAGATTGGAAGAGGATTTGTCAATTTCAAAAATTATCAGAGGACTTTATCAGAAAGTATAAAGATAAAGTCGTATGGTATATCATATCCCAATATCAGAAATTATCTGAAAGCTTTATTGATGAATTCAAAGATGTAGTAAATTGGGATAGAATTAGCCAATATCAAACGTTATCAGAAGATTTTATTAGAAGATTTCGCCATAAAATTAATTGGGCAAAAATCTCAAAACATCAGAAATTATCAACCAACTTTATTAGAGAATTCCATGATAAGGTTGATTGGGAAGAAATTTCTGAACACCAAAATCTAACAGAAGACATAATCAGAGAATTTCAAGATTTAGTCAATTGGAAAAAGATATCTCAATATCAAAAATTGTCAGGAAGCTTTATTAGGGAATTTAGTGATTTGGTAGATTGGGATTTGATTTCTCAATACCAGGAATTACCAGAGGACATTATTCTTGAATTTGAGGATAAGGTTAATTGGAGTAAGATCTCTAAGTACCAAAAATTGTCTGAAGACTTCATCCTAAAATATCGATATCTACTAGATTGGGATGAAGTATCAGAGCATCAAAAATTGTCTGGAGATACTATTAAAAAGTGTCTTTACTTAGTTAATTGGGATAAAATACTTGAATTCCAAGCTTTATCAGAGGATTTCATACGGGAATTTAAGGATAAAGTTGACTGGGAGAAGATTTCACAATATCAATCTCTATCAGAATCATTCATCCATGAATTCAAGGATTTCGTTGATTGGGATAAAATTTCACAATATCAAGAATTGTCCGTGGACTTTATCAGAAAACACCACGATAGAGTTAATTGGAAAAAAATTAATGAATACCAAGGGGTTTCAGACGAACTCCTGAAAGAATTCCCAGATCTGGTAGAATGGCCAGAGGGGCTTTAGGTAATAGTGCAGAAATTAACATAGTTAACCATGCAAATTGATAATGATGGGTTATGTGTAAGTAAGTATGTGTATGTGGAAATCGATTTCATTTGCTTATGTATATCCTATATTTATGAATTTAAAGGAAGAGAAATTGGGAGAGTTGCTGCATGATGACACACACAGTGACTCTCCCTTATTACCAACAACAAAATAGAAAGGAGGAAAAAAATGAAGAAAAAAGGAGTAATTTCGATCCCAATAAAGTTAATCGATTGGAACAATTTAAACTATAAAGAGATAAATATTAAATTTATAGAAAAGCTAAAAGATTATATCGATTGGGATACACTTATTCAGGAAAAAATGCTGCCTGAAAGGATATTACGAAAGTATAAGAACAAATTAAACTGGTCTTTAGTATCAAAATATCAAGTCTTATCCGAAAAATTCATCAAAGAATTTGCTGATTTACTGGATTGGAAATTAGTCTCAAGATATCAAAAATTAAGCGAAGATACCATAAGACAATTTCACGACAAAGTGAATTGGTTTCATATATCCGAGTTTCAAACATTATCGGAGAGTTTTATTCGAGAATTTCAACATAAGATTGATTGGTGCGCAATCTCTGAATATCAAAAATTAAGCGAAAGCTTTATGGAAGAATTTCAAGATAAACTAAATTGGTACAGCATATCAAGATCGCAACAATTGTCTGAAAGATTCATTCGAAAATTTGCCGATAGAGTTCATTGGGATGTAATTTGTAAATATCAAAAATTGAGTGAAGATTTCATAAGAGAATTTACGGATAAAATTAATTGGTATATAATTTCAAAACATCAAGTTCTAAGTGAACAATTCTTAAAAGAATTCAAAGATAAAGTAAAATGGTATATAGTAGCACAATACCAAACATTGAGCGAATCATTTATAGAAGAATTACAAAACGAAAAGCAAGAAGAGGAGGATGATATACCGCCATATCAAGACGATGCATTTTGGTGTAAGGTATCTGCATTTCAAAAATTATCCGAAAATTTTATTTCAAAATATAAAGATAAGGTTGATTGGCAAGAAATATCTAAGTATCAAAAATTATCAGAAGAATTTATGCGAAATTATCAAGACGAGATATATTGGAATGAGATATCTCAATATCAAACATTGTCAGAGGAATTTATACGCGAATTTGAGGATCAAGTTAATTGGAACTTGATATCAAAATATCAAACGCTGTCGGAATCATTCATAGAGGAATTTCAAGATTTGGTGGATTGGAAATCTATCTTCAAATATCAGAACATTTCCAAGAAATTTGCAAGAAAATTCGCAAGAAAATTTAGAAAAGATAAAGAGAATAAAAAAGTTTAAGAAAAAAACGAAGAATTATAATCTTTTCTAATGTGCTCTACGTACTATACCTAAAGTTATGTCTTACAGTAACATTTTTAAATTTGATATTTATTTTTTTCATTAGATGAATTTTGAATCCTTCTTTTGTAGCAACTAAAAATCTTGATGCTGACATTAGATCTAAAAAGGAGGTAGGTAAAAATGAAGGAAACAAAGGCAAAATGTCCAAGGTGTGAAACAATGTGGGAACCGATAGGATACTCATGGAGTGGAAATAGTACTCCAAGATTATTTTGTCAGAAATGCATTCCTAAAATCAGAGAAGAAGAGGAAGAAGAGTATACAATACCAAACCATATTTGGAGGATGATACAACAGAGTAGTAAATATATACAATACAGAAACAGAATTAAAGATTATTATTGAAAGACTTTGTTATGAGATTTCAGAATTAGATTGATTAGAAGAAAATTTCAGAATACCAAAAATTATCAGAAAATTCCATCTTTCGATATCAGAAGTTGTCAAAGAATTTCATTAGAAGTCTTAAAGTAATTGTATTATTAGATAATAAAAAGAGTTAAAGGAGTTTAGGAAAGGTCATTATATGATAGTATCATGTAGTGACTTTTCCTTGTCATCAACAACAAAATAAAAAGGAGGAAAAACATGATAGAAAAGATATTGGAAATCCCAGTTAAACTAATTAACTGGAGTTATATTAATTACAAAGAAATGGATGATAATCTTATTTATAAATTATACAATTATATCGATTGGAACGTACTTATTCGAGAAAAATCATTATCAGAAGAAATTTTACGCGAATTTCAGAATTATTTAGATTGGAAATTAGTTTCTAGATATCAGAGATTGTCGGAAAGCTTCATCAGAGAATTTCAGGATAAACTCAATTGGAGCAATATTTCTAGATTTCAGAAATTATCTGAAGATTTCATTAAAGAATTTCAGAACAAAGTTGATTGGCGTCACATTTCTCAATATCAAAGATTATCCGAATCCTTCATTAGAGAATTCCAAAATCGAGTTAATTGGGACGCAATTTGCGAGTATCAGAAATTATCAGAAGATTTTATTGAAGAGTTTCAAGATAAGGTTAATTGGTATATCATTTGTCGACGTCAGAAGTTATCTGAGGATTTCATTGAGAGACTTCAGAATAAAGTTAATTGGACGCAAATCTCTCAGTATCAAACATTAACCGAAAATTTTATCAGAAAATTTCAAGATAAAGTAGATTGGTTTGCTATTTCTCGATGTCAAATACTATCAGAAAATTTCATTAGAGAATTCAGAGACAAAGTAGAATGGCTTAGAATTTCTCAATATCAAAGATTATCTGAATCCTTCATTAGAGAATTTCGCGATGACGTTATTTGGTGTGCTATTTCAACACATCAAAAATTATCGGAAGATTTTATTAAGGAATTTCAAGATAAAGTCGATTGGGGAGAAATTTCGAAATATCAAGTGTTATCAGAAAATTTTATCAGAGATTTTCAAGATAAAGTCAATTGGAGACAAATTTCGAGACATCAAGTGTTGTCAGAAGATCTTATCAGAGATTTTCAAGATAAAGTTGATTGGATAGAAATTTCAGAATACCAAAAATTATCTGAATCTTTTATTAGAGAATTTCGAGATAAAGTTGACTGGGAGAAAATTTCAGAGCGACAAAAGTTATCGGAAGATTTTATTAGAGAATTTCAAGATCTAGTTGATTGGAAGAAAATTTGTCAATATCAAGTATTGTCAGAAGATTTCATTAGAGAATTTCGTGATAAAATCAAATTTGATATCATATTTCGGTATCAGAAGTTATCGGAAGATTTTATTATAAATTTCTAGATAAAACTTACGAAATTAGATACGTTATTATTTTCAAATATTAAAGACATTAAAAGATCTCATTAGAAAATTCTAAAACACTATCTTATGATAATAAGCATAACACAAAAACTTCACAAATAAGAATCTTCATAATTGAAATTTCTCTCTTTCTCTTGAAAATGATGTTGCAATTTTCAGGAGAAAGAGAGAACGAATTATAAAATTCATTATTTTTTTTACTTTTAATAATTTCATACAGAAATGGTGATTTAATTCTAAAAAAGAAAATATGATATGAGGCAGATTCATCATTAACAACAAAACAAAAAAGAGGAAGAAATGACTACAGCAAGACTGTCCAAGTTAATTAGTTGGAATACCTTAAATCGAATTAATGATGAATCAATAGAGAAATTAAAAAATTGTATTGATTGGGATGTATTAATAAAAGAAAAAATAATACCAGAAAAGATACTGAAAAAATATAAACATGAGATAAATTGGAAATTGGTATCAAAACATCAGAAACTATCTGAAAGATTAATTGAAGAATTTCAAGACATCGTGGATTGGGAAGCAATCTCAAAATATCAAAAACTGAGTGAAAGTTTCATTAGACGATTTAGTGATAGGGTCAATTGGCGTCACATTTCTCGATTTCAAAAATTGTCAAAAAGTTTTATTCGAGAATTCCAAGATAAACTTGATTGGTCAGCAATCAGCGAATGTCAAAAATTATCGGAGAAATTCATTGAAGAATTCGAGGATAGAGTGGATTGGTACTTAATCTCTAAGCATCAAAAATTATCCGAAAGCTTTATTCAAAAACATAAAGATAAAGTTGATTGGGACGAAATCTCGCAACATCAAATATTGTCTGATAGTTTTATCCGAAAACATGATTATAAAGTCAATTGGCTTAAAATCTCACAATATCAAACTCTATCCGAAAACATTATAATTGAATTCAGAGATAAAATAGAATGGTTTATAGTTTGTCAATACCAAAAATTACCTGAATCTATTATCGATAGATTTCAAGAGGAAATTTCTTGGTGTACAATATCAGTATGTCAAAAATTATCCGAATCTTTCATTCAAAAGTTTGAAAATGATGTTAATTGGAAGGCAATATCAAGATATCAAGTTTTATCAGAAACCTTCATCAGTAATTTTCGAAATAAGGTCTATTGGAAAGAAATTTCAAAGCATCAAAAATTATCAGAAGATTTCATTATGGAATTTCAGGATCAAGTTGATTGGAAAAAGATTTCACAATATCAAAGATTATCGGAAGACTTTATCAGATTATTTCAAGATAAAGTCGATTGGAGAAAAATTTCGGAGCATCAAGAATTATCGGAAGATTTTATTATAGAATTTCAGGATCAAGTTGATTGGAAAAAGATTTCGGAACATCAAGAATTATCGGAAGATTTTATTATAGAATTTCAGGATCAAGTTGATTGGAAAAAGATTTCGGAACATCAAGAATTATCGGAAGATTTTATTAAAGAATTCCAAGATAGAGTAGATTGGAAAAAGATCTCGGAGCATCAGGAGTTATCAGAGGATTTCATTAGAGAATTTCAAGATAAAGTAGATTGGAAAAAGATTTCGAGACATCAAGAGTTATCTGAGGATTTTATTAGAGAATTCCAAGATTTGGTTCATTGGAAGGAAATTTGTCGATATCAGACGTTATCAGAAGATTTTATCAAAGAATTTTATGACAGAATTAAATGTAATATCATTTTTCATCATTAGAAGATTTTACTGAAGAATTTCGCAATGAAATTAGATGAGTTATTATTTTCAAATATTAAAGACATTAAAAGATTTTGTTAGAAAATTTTAAGACACTATTTTATGATAATAAACATAACACAAAAACTTCATAAATAAGAATCTCTATAATTGAGATTTCTCTCTCTTTCTCTTGAAGATGATGTTGCAATTTTCAGGAGAAAGAGAGTGATAAATTATAAAATTCATTAATTTTCTATTTTTTAATAATTTCATATAGAAATAATTACTCTAATTCTAAAAAAAGGAGGGAAACATGAAAGAAGTCTTAGTGAAGATTCCAATTAATTTAATTAATCAGAATTGTATTAATTACGATGAGATCAGTGATAATTTTGTTTACAAATTGCGAGATTATATTAATTGGAGTGAACTCATTTCGAGAAGAAAATTATCAGAGAAAACTCTGCGTCATTTTCGGAATCGATTGAATTGGAAATTAGTTTCTATGTATCAAGATTTATCTGAAGATTTTATTAGAGAATTTCAGGATAAACTAGATTGGAATCATATCTCTCAACATCAGAAGTTATCTGAATCTTTTATTAGAGAATTTCAAGATAAAGTTAATTGGAATCATATCTCTCAACATCAGAAGTTATCTGAATCTTTTATTAGAGAATTTCAAGATAAAGTTAATTGGAATTACATAAGCAAATTTCAAGTTTTATCAGAAAATTTTATTAGAGAATTTCAAGATCGAGTTGATTGGGATGTAATTTGTAGATATCAAAGATTATCGGAAAATTTTATCAGAGAATTTTGCGATAAAATAGAATGGAGTACGATTTGTGAATATCAAACTATATCTAGAAATCTTATGAGAGATTTTCGGAATAGAGTCGATTGGTATGCAATTTCTCAGTATCAGAAATTAGATGAAGATTCTATTAGAGAATTCAAAGATGATGTTATCTGGCCAAGCATTTGTAGATACCAGATATTATCAGAAAATTTCATTAGAGAATTCCAAGATCTAGTTGATTGGGATAATGTTTCTCGATTTCAAAAATTATCTGAAAATTTCATTAGAGAATTTCAGAACAGAGTGCAATGGTATATGATTTCTCAATACCAAAAATTGTCCGAGAATTTTATCAGAGAATTTCAGGATAAAGTTAGTTGGAAGAGAGTCGTACAATATCAAACACTATCAGAAGGTTTTATTATAGAATTTCGGAACCGAATCTATTGGCCAGAAATTTCAGAAAATCAAAAGCTATCAGAGAATTTCATTAGAGAATTTCAAAACAGAATAAATTGGAAGAAAATTTCAAAATATCAAACGTTGTCAGAAGATTTTATCATGGAATTTCAAGATAGAGTGGATTGGAGGAGAATTTCACAGTGTCAAAGATTATCAGAAGATTTTATTAGAGAATTCCAAGATTTAGTTGACTGGCGTGAAATTTCAGGATGCCAAAATTTATCAGAAAATTTCATCAGAGAATTTCAAGATAAAGTAGATTGGTACGAGATTTCTAGATCTCAAAATCTATCAGAAGATTTTATTAGAGAATTTCAGGATAAAGTAGATTGGCGTAAAATTTCTGAATTTCAAAAGTTATCAGAAGATTTTATTAGAGAATTTCAGGATAAAGTAGATTGGAAGAGAATTTCACAGTATCAAAAGTTATCAGAAAGTTTCATCAGAGAATTTCAGGATAGAGTAGATTGGAATAAAATTCGTCGATATCAAGAGTTGTCGAAAGATTTTGTTAAAAAACCTCTAGAAAGGAGGAGAAAAATATGAAGAAGAAAATATTAGAGATTCCAGTTAATTTAATTAACTGGAGT
>FWWL01004449.1_pt1 | contig 23632 bp, 28 predicted proteins | sample 2228331 | NCBI WGS metagenome assembly FWWL01 (sample SAMEA103939775, study PRJEB20133) | metagenome | reverse complement strand
AACAAATACTGGGTACTAAATGTTCTGAGACACTGAATTAAGCTCATAACCGAAACTAAAAGTGTCGTAGGTTTTAGAAGTGGAAGTGTTACATACCAAAAATCTTGCCATTTTGTAGCACCATCTATAATCGCCGCTTCGTGAACACTTTTTGGAATACTTGCAATTCCCGCAACGAAAATAACGGTGAAGTATCCAACATATTTCCAAAAATAAACAATTATTGTAGCAAGGACAAGCATTCTTTCGTCAGCAAGCCACTTGTAATCTACACCTTGTGTTCTAAAAATGAAGTTCATAAACTGATTTGATAATCCTCTCGGATCAAATATGATGAGCCATATTGTTGCGGCAACCACTGATGAAAGAACAGCAGGTGAATAGTAAGCCATCTGAAGAAATTTTTGGAACCTTTTACGAGTCATTATCATAGCTGCAAGGATTAAGCTTAAAAGAACCATCGGAATAAATGTACCAAGCGTGAATAAAGCTGTTGCTTTGACTGAGTTCCAGAAAGATTCAGATTGGAAAAGGTATACGTAATTTCCAAAGCCAATAAATTTTGGGGGTCTTAAACTCAAGAGTTCTTTTTTGAAAAAACTCGTCCAGAAAGCGTTAAACATAGGATAAAAACTGAACAACCCAAAAAAGATTATAGCTGGAATAGCGAAAATAAAGCCCCATATGGCTTTTTTTCTTTCCATCTAATCACCTCAAATACTTTCTTTACTATAGCAAAGGTTGGCAAAATGCCAACCCTATTAACTTTAACCGTACATTACTCTTTCAAAAGATCATTTGCTTTCTTTTTCAGCGTCTTTAAAGCATCTTCAGGGGTTGTTTTTGTGAGCATTACCGCTTCAACAGCTTCTTTTATAAGTTGTTCAAGTTGAGAACCTTTTTCGTGAAGAGGAACAATATGAGCTTGTTTCATCTCTTTCATGAACAAATCAGCGTACGGGTATTCTTTAAAAGTCTTGGAGATCATAAAAGATTTTTTCGGCTGTATCAATCCAACATTTACAAGATATTCTTCAGGATGTTTCAACATGTAACTAATGAATCTCCAAGCCCATTCTTGTTTTGTCTTTGAGCTTTGAGCGTTAACCATTAAATAATGACCGTAGTAATTGCATTTCACAACTTTAACTGCATCTTTGAAAACTGGCCAAGGAATAACCATCCATTCTCCTGAATTATAGAAATCTGGATTTTCAGCTCGAATTCTATCAATTTGGTAAAGTCCTGACTCACACATTGCAATTGTGTTATTGTCCTTGTTAAACTCCTTCCTTGCAGCTGGATAAGTCGGTGACCCCAAATTCTTTCCCTGTGGTCCCCATTCTTTCATGAATCTTAGAACCTTTAGCCAAGCATCGTCGTTAATTATAGCTGTCTTACCATCTGGACTTAAAAGTGCTCCGCCGAGTTGTTCTACCATAGGGAGGAAAAAGGTCAGATAGTAAGGATATCTGAAATCAAAACCTCTTCTGATTATTATGTCGCCTTGTCTAATCGTAAGCTTTTCACTAATTCTCATCATATCTTCCCAAGTTTTTGGGTAATCCTTAATTGGATCGAGACCGGCTTCTTTGAATATTTTTTTATTCACAAATATTGCCCAGTTGGTAACTTCAAGTGGTAATCCGTAGATCTTGCCCTCATAGGTTACCGCATCTAATGTACCTTCAACATAGTCCGCTTTAAGTTGGTCGTAGTTCTTCAAAGTTAAAACTTTCAAATCAACCGGTGCTACTCTACCATATATTATATAAGGATACGCATCTTGGATTTCCATGTTGAAAATATCCGGTCCTTTCCCAGCAGCAAAAGCGGTTAAAACAGCTTCTCTTATCTTTGCTGATGGATAGGTAACTCTTGTTATCTTTACGTTAGGATACATTTTCTCAAACTCTTTTATAAATCTTTCTTCCAAAGGTGTTCTGTTCGGATCTTCATGTGTCCAATAAACAATTTCGACCTTCGGAGCTGCTGAAGTTATCATAAGGATTAAGAAAATTACCAGTAAAACCGCTGAAAGAAAAATCCCAACTTTCTTCATACACGCTCACCTCCCGTGGTTGATATAAAAATTATACAACTTCTATCGTGGGAACATAAACATCGCGTTCACTAAATAGTCACCATTTATTACACAGTACCTTGCTAACAAATTAATGAATAAAAGTCTTGTTCCAACTCCGAAAATCCAATCCGTACCGTTGTTTTTAACATACAAAGAAACAACACCCAATCCTAAAAGTGCTTCCCATCTGATGTTATCCGCACTAAACCAGTTCTCTGCTATATATTTCAAATTAACCAACGTAAGTCTAAGTCCCATCGGAACATTTTCAACAGATTCGATAAGCAACGTTATTTCTCCATTACCCAATTCAACGGAATCTTTCAGTTGAGGAGTTCCCGTAGAATAATCGAAAGAATTTTTACAGTGTAAGATATCTCAACCCTTTCAACTTCATAGTAATAATACGTCCATTTAGACGAAGCTGCAATCCCAAACGAGCTGTTACCATCTGAATAACTCGAAACATCTAAAAGGTTATTTGTGTAGGCGTTTACACTGACAAAAAATCCCCCTAAACTGATACCGCCAGCAACGTAGAAATATCCGAATGGAAGAGTCAAGAGTTCTTTTAAAGTTACCAAAGGGGTATAAGTTGCAACACCAGCGTGAATTGCTAAGGAACCAAGACTGAGTGAAAAAGTTCCTTCGACTGTGAGTTTAAATCTTGTTTCCTCAAAAGTTTTCCCAATACATCTGTCCGTAGAAATGCCGAGCCTTAAAATTCTCGGTTGATTTACAACGGCTGAAGGTCTATCTAATGTCATTGATTCGAATAACAAATTTGACCATTTGGTTGGCGTGGTAAAATCCCAAACGCTGTAACCACAAAAATAGAGACGAAAAGAAGTACCGTTCTTTTCATACTCTTTTCCCCTTTTACAACATTATGAGATTTCAAGAAAAATTATCCCTTCATAATTTTGGACTTTGCATTTTGAAAAAAGTTCAAAAAAAAATAAAATTTGGGGCAAAATTTGCCCCGAATGTCTAAGACAATTTATTTAGACTTGATTAAGTTCTCATAGTCTTGAATTGTACCATCATCAAGACAACACTGGATTATTTCTCTTCCTAGTGGATCTAATTCGTCTGTTAGATACTCTTTCAAAGTTTTCTTGAAGAAATCTTTCAAAATCTGGGCACCTTTCATAAATCCTTCTTCGCCAACATCTGGTTGCAAATCAACTTGGAGCAAGAATTTTGGTAGGAACACTCCTTCCATCTTTATGTACTCAAGAGCGTAACCCAAAAGTGAACACTTTGAAGGAACAACTTGGTCAGGCCTGAGTTTCACTCCCCCACGTTTTGTGAAATATTCTCTCATCAACCATTCGGGCATAAAACCAACTTTGTAAGCACCAATATGCTGATTTGGAATAAGTAAGTAAGAGGTCTTTGTGAACTCTAAGAATTGTTTCAAAAGCAAATTAGCTTGCTTCACTTTCTTTCCTGTTGCAAATGGCCAATAAGAACCTACACCTTCGGATTCTAAAGCCTTCGATTCGGTTATGCTTGGATTTGCATATCCCCTTGGACTTGCAAGCCTCCAAAGCCAAGCTAACGCTGGTGGTAGAATATGTACGATACCAATTATGCCGTAACTCGGACTTTCTTTCGTACACGGTGGGGTTCGAACTCCAAAACTTCTGATATCAACTTCAACGTGACCTTCAACGATATTTTCGTAATGTCTTCGTGGTATTATAACCCTCGGGTTTGGACACGGTTTTCCAGGCGCGTCCATTATGTGCTCCCAAATGAGTGCGGTTGAATTTGGTACTGCATCGATGTTGAGGAAAATAAGCGGTTCTTTCGGATGGATAGTCATTTTCTCAAGGTGTGGGTCGCTCCCATAATGTGGTATGTTATCCGTCCTCACAAACCAGGCTTCTTCAGCATCTTTCAAAACCATCTTTCCTGAACCATTTTGAAGAGCCGGATGAACAACTGCCATATCATCAGTAACAGGATGTATTTCACAAAGCTCTTTCATTTCGATATAGAGTTTTTCCCCTGTCTTTATGTGCGTCCCTATACATGCTATTTCGTCCTTTTCAAATTGCATCTGCTGTGTCAATTCACTCTTTCCACCACCGCTTGCTCCTTCGTGTGTGATAACTATCACGTTATCGTAAGGAGATACCATTCTGACCGTTGCAGCGTGGATCGTAACCCATCCTTCAAATTCGCCAAAATGTAAGAGAATACTGTAAACCCCCTTTTTAGCACTGGGACCTGGATAAAGGTTGTAAGAGAATACTTCGTGTGAATCCCCGACTCTGTTGTGGACAACAACTTGCTTTGTACCAAAGTACTTGTGTCTGAAAGGTGGAACCGCATAAATTACTGCTCGAGGTTTGAATTCCATCTTTTCGTACCTACTCTTGGGAATAAATCCTTGAATATCTGCAAGAGCTCCTGCAAAAAATCCAGCATTCTTTGGAGCTATCAGTGCTGCTTGATAGTTTAACTCCTCACCACCTACAAAGAATGGCATAAAGATTATCTCTTGTCCTTTGAACCAATCTAAGCTTTCCCGTCTCAAAATACTAAAGTCAAAACCAAAAGCATCTTTGAACCTTGGCTTATCACTTGGTAGGTCATCACCTACAACCAAAGCGTCTGGATCTCTTCTTCTCATGTAAACGTCGGGATAATTTACCACAATCCCGTTCTTTACTTTAGCAACAGTTGCTTCTACATATTCTCCGTTACCAGGTACTTCGTATTTCACTTCAAAATAATCGTTGCCTCCACCTAAAGCCAGTTTAAAGAAATCTTCCCTTTTTTCCGGAATAACAACTTCCTTGGCGGAATTTAAAATTTCTTGAATATCCTTTAGAATGTCCATACTATCACCCCCAAAATGTTCTACTACAGTTTGATTTTACCAAATTTTTTCAAAAAAATCAAATTATTTGTTCTTTATGAAAATATACTTTATATTTTTTTAGTATGCACACGTATGCTTTGTTTTTTCCGCACTTTTAAAAATTAGATTGACATTATCTACTTTTTATGTTACAATTTTCACGATATTTTGAAGATAAACAATGTCAATAAAAAAGAAGCTTGGAGGTGTTTGAAAATGGGAAAATACACAGAACAACTTGCTCAGATTAGAAAGAACACGACAGAATTAGTCAAAGATGCTCCTGAGATTAAAGATTTTCTCAGTTACGTACGTTCCGCTGAAAGTACAAACGTTTTAGACCACAAAACGAAAGAACTTATGACTTTAGCAATAGCAGTTGCTCTGAAATGTGAGCCGTGTATTTTGCTTCATGCTGATCTTTGTTTAAAAGCTGGAGCAACGAAAGAAGAGATTCTTGATGCACTAAAAGTTGCTGTTGTAATGGCTGGTGGACCAGCTTATATGTACGCAGCAAGAGCTTACGAAGCTGTGAGGGAATATTTGGCGGGAAAAACTGACGAAAAACAGGAATGCTAATATGGTTTGATTAAAATTTATTCAAAGGTCTCTCTCAAAGGAGAGACTTTTTTGTTATAACGTTCTTTATTTGTGATAAAATAATCTTTGAGGCATACTTAACTTAAGGCAGGTGTCCGTTATGAAAAAATTAACTTTTTTGTTTCTAATATCAACAGTTCTTCTTTTTTCTAACATTAAAATCGGGCTGTTAGCTCCGTTAACTGGTGCACATGATTATATAGGCGAATATATGAAAAACGGAATAACAGTTGCTCAAATTTTTAAACCTACCGTTCGTGGTCAAAAAGTTGAAATAATCTATAGGGATACAGAAAGCACAGTGGAAGGTACTAAAAAAGCTGTTGAATACCTAATTTCCCAAGAAGTAAAGGCAGTAATAGGTGAATATGCAAGTGCTCGAACGATAGTTGCTGCAGAAATGCTTGAAAAAGCAAAAATTCCACTTGTGAATTGTATTTCGACAAATCCAAATATAACAAAAGGTAGAAAATACGTGACAAGAGTTTCATTTAACGATGAAACACAAGGGAAAGCTTTAGCTGAACTTACCGCAAAAAACTTACGAGCTACAAGAGTTGCTGTCTTGACTGACGAAGTTGAACTTTTCAGCGTAGAGCTTTCAAAAATATATATAAACCACTTTTCCAAATACAGCAAAAACGTTAAAGAATTCAAATACAACAAAAACCAAGAGAATTTTTCAAGAGTAGTTGAACAAATATCGAAACAAATCATTGATTTTAAACCTCAAGCTGTAGTATTTACAGGTTATACTAACGAGATTGCTCTCTTTTTAATTGCTCTTGACAAATTAGGCTATCGTGGTTACAAATTATCCAGCACCGGTGTTGCATCAGAACAACTAATTAAATTGGCTGGCAAATCAGCTGAAGGGGTTTTGATAACAAACCATTTTCATTTTCAGTATAGACCTACAAAAACTACTGAGATTTTTATTAAACTTTATACTGAACGGTTTGGAACAGATGTTTCAATAGGTATCGCACCGTTAGTTTTTGACTCATATCTTTTGGTTCTTGATGCAATAGAGAGGTCCAATTCTTTCGAAAAGGACAAAATTGCCGCTGCTCTTAGAAATACAAAAAACTTTCAAGGTGCAACGGGAATATTAACAGTCGATCCTTTAACCGGGGAAAATAACAAAGATGTTCTTATACTTCGTATCTTGAACGGAAAAACTGAATACCTGATGCGCATTCCACCTGATTATTTGGGAAAATGATTAAGATATTTTTTCTACTACTCTTGACAAGAAACAAGATATTGGTATAATAAATAACGCAGTCTGAAAGCGAGCCAACGTAGCTCAACCGGCTAGAGCGGTTGATTTGTAATCATCAGGTTGAGGGTTCGAGTCCCTCCGTTGGCTCCAAAGAGTGTGGTGAGGTGTCCGAGCGGCCAAAGGAGGCGGACTGTAAATCCGCTGGCGGAACGCCTACGAAGGTTCAAATCCTTCCCTCACCACCAATTTTTTAATGAATAGGAAAATGACATAAACAGGAGGCGCTAAAAATGAGAGTTCAAGTCGGTCTCAAGTGTGAAGAATGCGGTCAAAGAAATTACTACACCACAAAATCAAAGAACGCAAAAGATAAACTCAAACTCAGAAAATACTGTCCAAAGTGCAACAAACACACTGTTCACAACGAAACGAAAGTTTAATAGTTTTAAATACGCAGGGTCGTAGCTCAATTGGTAGAGCACCGGTCTCCAAAATCGGGTGTTGCGGGTTCAAGTCCTGCCGGCCCTGCCAAAATTTTTAATTTTGTGAACTAAATGATCTATGGAGGCGAACCCCCATGCAAAAGTTGAAGAAATTCCTTTCAGAAGTTATCAGTGAAGCGAAAAAAACAACTTGGCCTAACAGAGAGGAACTCCTTACATCAACAGGAGTTGTTTTGTTTATTTTAGCTGTTTCAGGAATGTATCTATTCTTAGTGGACTTACTCTTTGCTGGTACATTGGGTGCGCTCCTCAAAATGTTTTGAGGTGATTTAAGTGCGCTATAATTGGTATTTACTCCTTACAATTACAGGATACGAAAGTAAGGCTAAAGAAAACCTTGAAGCCAAAATTGAGGCTCAAGGTTATTCGCATTTAATTAGAAGAGTCGTTGTCCCTGAAGAAACGATAATTGATGCATCTGCAAAATCTTCAGAAAAACACGTTGTTTCTTTGGCTGCAAAACTTCATTTCAAAAATGGTGACGACGTTGAAAAAGGAGCATTTCTTGCGGAAGAACCAAGTTACAAAATTAGACACGATGGCACGGTTATAGACCTTGTTACCGCAAGAAGAATCGTTGTAGAAACTGCTGATAGGAAATTCTCGAAAACTTTCGTGATACCAGAATCTTCAAAGTTAGTTCCCGGGTTAAAGATCGGCACGATGGTTTATCAAGGAACTGCACTTTCAAAAGATAACGAATACATAAGTGATCTTGATGGTAAGATAGTTTTAAATGAAAAAGTCAAGAAGATAGTGATAAGAACCTATTCAGGTGAAGAAGATACATACGTTGTTCCTTACGACGTCTTCAATAAGACCTCCGTAAAAAAAGGAACAGAATTAAAGTCAGGAACGCTACTTGCTGAAGGTAAGAAGTACTATGCAAAGAACACTGGTAAAGTTAGTATAGTCGAATTCCCAACAAGAAGAGAAATAATAATCCAAAAGACTATCAAGAAAAAGATCTTCCCTGGTTACATTTTTGTTGAAATGCTTATGAACGACGACACATGGCAATTTGTTAGGTCAACACCGTTTATAATCGATTTCGTCTCTTCAGGCGGTAGACCAAATCCTCTCAAACCTGAAGAAGCACGCTACATAATGAAACTCGCGGGAATTGAAAAAGAAAAGACAGAAGTTCAAAAAGAAGAAAAACAAGTTGCTCCAAAGATACAACTCGATATTTCTATAGGAGAAAGTGTAAAGATAATCACCGGACCGTTTGAAGGTTTCGTTGGAACGGTTAAAGAGATAGACGAAGAAAAGCAAGAACTGAAAGTAATGGTAACAATATTCGGTAGGGAAACACCTGTTAATGTTCACGTTTCTGAGGTTGAAAAACTAAGCTGATTGCCTTGGAAAAAGAGTGGGAGGACGTTAGTCCACTAGACCACAAAAGGAGGTAAAGATTATGGCTAAAAAGGTTATTGGACAAGTAAGACTTGTTCTCGAAGCTGGAAAAGCCACGCCAGCGCCACCAGTAGGACCTGCATTAGGTCAACGTGGTGTCAACTTGATGGAATTCTGTAAGAAGTTCAACGCTGTTACGGCGGACAAAGCAGGTATGTTAATACCTGTTATAGTCACCGTTTACGAAGACAGATCCTTCACGTTTATTACAAAGACACCACCGGCAAGTTTCTTGATCAAAAGAGCTTTAAAGCTCAGCTCCGGTTCAAGCGAACCAAAGAGAAAGATCGTTGGAAAGCTTACAAGAGATCAAGTTAGAGAAATCGCCCAGATAAAGATGCCTGACCTCAACGCAAATGACCTTGAGGCTGCGATGAGGATCATCGAAGGCACCGCAAGAAGCATGGGCGTAGAAATCGTAGATTAATTAGGAAGGAGGAGGCGCCATGCCGAAACACTCCAAAAGGTATCAAGAAGCGAGAAAGTTAGTTGACAGCACAAAAGAGTATTCAATAGATGAAGCAGTTGAACTTGTCAAAAAGGTTGCAACGGCCAAGTTCCCAGAAACAGTGGAAGTTCACATAAAGACAAATATCGATTACAGAAAAAGTGAACAAAATATAAGAAGTACAATATCACTTCCACATGGAACGGGTAAGACTGTTAGAGTCTTAGTTTTCGCAAAAGGTGATAAAGCAGAAGAAGCTAAAAAGGCAGGAGCAGACTACGTTGGAGCGGAAGAACTCGCTGATAAGATAGCAAATGAAGGATTTTTCGATTTCGACGTTGCTATTGCAACTCCAGATATGATGAAGGTTATCGGTAAGCTCGGTAAAGTTTTGGGTCCAAGAGGTTTAATGCCAAACCCAAAAACTGGAACAGTTACTGATGACATCGAAAAAACAGTTCAAGAATTCAAAAAAGGTAAAGTCGAAGTTAGGACTGACAAGACAGGTAACTTGCACTTCCCAATTGGAAAAGTTAACTTCGACAGCGAAAAACTTAAAGAAAACTTCTCGAGCGCTTACGAGCAAATTTTAGCTCTCAGGCCACAAGGAGTAAAAGGAAACTTTATAAAAAAGGTTGTTCTTGCCCCAACAATGGGTCCTGGAATAAAGATCGATCTCAGCACGATGAAAAAGTAAAATTAATGAAAATTGCCCCCGTAAATTTTACGGGGGATTTTTCTATTCTTTCATTCAGTCAACTGATTTCTGTATTTTGTAACGGTTCTTCTCGCTATCTTTATTCCTTTCTTATTTAAAATACGTGTTATTTCCTTATCAGTAATACCGTCTTTCGATCTGAAAATCTCTCTAATTTCCCTTTTTATAATTTCAGAACTTAAGACCCTTCCAAAGAAAAACCTTAATGGAAATACTCCAAGTGGGGTTTGAGCGTTTTTATTCTTTATGGCTCTACTTACCGTGGAAGGGTTAAACCCTAATTTTCTCGCGGTTTCTCTGACCGAAATAGTCACGGGATAATTTCTTTTTCTAAGCAAAAAATCTCTGTTCAGTTCTAAAACGATCTGTCCTATCTTTAGAAGTGTTTCGTGCCTCTTTTCGATAGCTTTTTGTATCAAAGGATCTGATACCTTGATTTCCCTAATCTCCACTTTCTCGGGAAATATATAAATATCAGGAATCACATACGTTGTTTCTTGCTTGGAATAAGTTGAAATCTCTTCTTCGAGCGCTTCGATTATCGAATTTATAAATCCCTCAGCTTCTTGTTTGGAGATACCAAATTCTTCCGCCAATTCTTCAGCAGTTAGATTGAGATTTCCTGTGCTGTCTATGTTGTAAATGACATACTTTGCCATTTCTTCTTGAAAATCATCTAAATCGAGAAATACTAAAGAATTATCAAGAATTTCGTGTAGGTCTTCGATGTAGGCTGTTGTATCTTCTATGTATTCGCTATCAAAAGTTTTAAGGGAGTATCGTTCAAGTATCTCCCTCGTAGGGAGCTCCAAAAGTTCTAAATAAGTCTTTTCTGTTTTTGTGAGTATAAGTTTCTGTTGAAGCCGCGGTTCTATACCGATTTTGCGATCTGGCATCCCAACCTCACGTTATTTTTCAAAAGTTCAAGGTTCGAATGAACGGTTTTGTAATTAGTTAATTCCGCAATCCTTGATAACAAGAAAGGCGTAACTTCTTTTCCTGTAATTCCTTTCTCCTGTGCTTCTTGCAAAGCTTTTTGCGTTGCGTCTTCCACTTCTTCTAACCTTAAAACATATTTTTCTGGTATCGGATTAGCAACTAAGATTCCAGAGAAAATTCCCAAATTTTCTTTAACTTTAAAAATTTGTGCTATCTGTTCTGGAGAGTCAACTACGTGTTCAATTTTGTATTCAGAGAGTCCTTCAAAAAAGATAGGGAACCTATCTGTTTTATAACCTAAGAGAGTGACCTGAAAAGTTTCCAAAAACTCGATAGTCTTTTTAACGTCTAAAATCGATTTACAACCGGCACTGACTACTATAACTGGCGTTTGCGAAAGCTCTATTATATCCTGCGAAACATCCCAATCTCCAACATGTACTCCGCCGATACCCCCAGTTGAAAAAACACTGATTCCGGCAATGTGTGCAAGTCTCATAGTTGCACTTACTGTTGTCGCCGCGTTCTTTTTCATAGCGATAGCGTAGGGTATTTCACGTGTTCCAATTTTTAGTGCACCATCTTCTATGATTTTCTCAACTTCAGCTCTTGTCATTCCAATTTTAACTACACCGTTAATTATTCCGATAGTTGCACCAACTACTCCTTCTTCTTCAAGGATTTTTTCGATCTCGTCAAAAAGTTGCGTATTGTACGGATACGGAAGTCCTTGGACTAAAACTGTAGTTTCGAGTGCTAAAACAGGTTTTCCTTTTTCAATAGCTGATTTCACCTTTGGATCGAATTCAAACATCTTTTCATCTCCTTTCACATACAAAAATTATACCACGCATTTTTAAGCGTGGCATAATTTTGAAAAGCTGATAAGAAATAATAAGGAAGCGGTTTCGTGAAGGTATTGAGTCTAAACTAATTAAAGTTCAAGGCCACCATCGATAACAATAACCTGACCTGTTATGTACTCTCCTTCAGTTACCAAAAAACGTACAAGCTTTGCAACTTCTTCAGGTTCACCGAATCTTCTAAGGGATATTCTCTCTAAAACTTTCTCCTTTAGTTCCGCGGGTAATTTTTCGGTCATTCGGGTGTTTATAAACCCTGGGGCTATAGCGTTGACACGGACACCCTTTCTTCCAAATTCTTTCGCAAGTGATTTTGTAAAACCTATAAGTCCAGCTTTTGAAGCTGAATAATTCGCTTGGCCGATATTACCTTCAATACCTACAACGGAAGAGATATTTATTATGCATCCTGCGTTTTTAACGATTTCTCGTATACAGGCTTTTGTAACGTTGAAAACACCTGTAAGGTTGACGTTGATAACCTCATCCCAAGTCTCGTAGCTCATTCTGTAAAATATATCGTCTTTCGTAATTCCAGCGTTGTTAACTAAAACATCTATCCTTCCAAACTTTTCTATCACGTTTTTGACAGTATTTTCCACATGGGATCTATCGGTTATGTCTACAACAAATTCGTTCTCTTCTCCACTAGGCTCAATAACAAACTTCGCAACAGCGTATCCAACCTTTTCAAGTTCATTAGTTATCGCTCTTCCAATACCACCGTTTGCACCTGTAACTATCGCAACTCTTTCCATAATTTCACCCCAAAATTCTTTCTAATTTTTTAGAAATAACAACCGCAACAATCATCTTAACCGCATCTACAAGAATGAACGGAGCTACCCCGACAAGAAACGCTTTTTGGAAGCTATGAATTTTATATCCTAACACAAACCAGCCAAGAAGATAAACAATTACTAAACCAACAATCCCAGAAATGTATGAATTTACTTTCTTTCTAAGAAAGGCTATTACAAATGCTGAAATTGGAAAAGCGTACAAATATCCTGCAGTTGGTCCAAAAAGATGGCTTAAACCTCCTGAAAAATTCGCAAAGACGGGAAGTCCAATAGCTCCCATAAGTAAATACAAAACCAGAGAAAGAAGCGCATCCAAAGGTTCGAGCAGAAGTCCAGTCAAAAAGACAAAAAGCATTTGAAGCGTTATTGGAACAGCTCCAAGTGGAATAGAAATCTGCGCTCCAACTGCCGTTAAGACAGTAAACAAAGCAATAAACGCAACTCTCTTTGCTCTTGAAACTTCGGAAACCTTTTCAACCACTTTGTACTCCCTCCAGAAAATGTTTTCTATGCAAGCTGATTTTCAACCTCTTTTTGAAGTGCTTCATCAAAAGTTATAGCATTTATTTTAGCTTTTTTCAACATCGAAGAAAGTACATTTTTGGGACCAACCTCAACAAACTGATTAACCCCGAGTTCTAGAAGTCTCTTTATGCTCTGTTTCCAGTAAACTGGTCCTGAGATCTGTTCGAGAAGATAATGTTTTATCTCTTCTGGATCTTTTGTTTCTTTTGCTGTACTGTTCATCACAAGAGGATATTTCGGTACTCTAAACTTTATACTTTCAACTTCTTTTGCCATCTTTTCTTTTGCACTATCTAAGAAAGGTGTGTGGAAAGGTCCAGAGACTTTCAGTTCAATCGCTTTTATTCTATTAGCACGTGCAAATTCCAAGAATTCTTTGATACTACTTGCAAGTCCGCTTATAACAGTTTGTTCATCTGAGTTATAATTTGCAACGTAAAGTCCTTCAAAGTTTTTTAAAATTTCTTCAAGTTTGTCAGAATCGTAACCGATAATAGCAGCCATACTACCTTTGCCAGGTTCTATCGCTTGGGAAATGTACTCTCCACGTTTTCTTACAAGATATATTCCCGTTTCAAAGTCATAGACACCGGCAGCTGCGAGTGCTGTGTATTCACCTAAACTGTGACCTGTTACAAAGTCAGGTTGCATTTCTTTTGAGAGATCAACCCAAGCAACATAACTTGCCAAAAATATCGCAGGCTGTGCGTTTTCTGTAAGTTTTAAGATCTCCTCATCTCCATTCATTATGCTTATTAAGTCAACCCCAAGAACCTCCTTGGCTTTGTTAGCATAATAACCCCAAGAGCTTAGGGTAGAAAAATCGTTTGCCATTCCAGAATATTGTGAACCTTGACCGGGAAAGATAAAAGCTTTCAGTTCTTTCATACTTTCGCCTCCCAATTATTCTTGACTTTTTCAAGGTTTTCTAACGTTTCTAAAAACTCTTTCATTATTCTGGTTACCACTTCTTTTACAGGTAAAATATCGTTTATAAGTCCGACAACTTGTCCTGCCATGAACGAACCTTCATCCAGATTTCCGTCAACGACAGCCTTTCTCAAAGAACCAACCAAGATCATCTCCGCCTCCATCGGGCTATTTATTTCAAGTTCTTTGACCTTTTTTGAAAATTTCGTCTCTATAACCCTTGCAGGATGTCCGAGCTTCATTCCGGTAACGATAGTATCTCTGATCGACGATTTAACGATCAATTTTTTAAAATTCTCGTGCGTATCAGCTTCTTTTGTTGCTATGAATCTTGTTCCCATCTGAATCCCTTTAGCACCAAGAGCAAACATTGCAGCCATAGCTCGTCCATCAGCAATACCACCGGCAGCGATAACAGGAATGTTGACCGCTCTCACAACAGCGTTGACTAAAACAAGTGTTGTAACTTCTCCTATATGACCTCCAGATTCCATCCCTTCCGCTATAACCGCATCTACTCCGATTCTTTCCATCATCCTTGCCATATTGTCTGATGCTACAACGGGGATAACTTTTATATCGTTTTCTTTCAAACGTTTAATATACTTCGAAGGATTCCCAGCCCCGAATGTAACAACGGGTACTTTTTCTTCAACAACAACATCAACAAGTCCATCAGCGTGAGGAGATACTAAGATTATGTTCACTCCAAAAGGTTTATCAGTCAATTCTTTAAGCTGATGTATAGCCTTTCGTAACTGCTCTGGTTCCATATTTCCAGAACCTATTATCCCAAGACATCCCACTTCAGAAACCGCAGCTGCAAGTTTCGGAGTTCCAGCCCAAGACATACCACCCATCAACATAGGATACTCTATGTTCAAAAGCGAACAAATCTCGTTCACAACGATCACTCCTTAACACCTAACATCAGTTTAGCTTTTGCAACCAAAATGCCGTTTACTTTAGCTTTTGCATCAACTATAGCGATGGGACCTCTTTGTTCTAAAACTTTAACTTCGTAAACGAGTGTATCGTTTGGACGGACCTCTTTTTTGAACCTCGCTTCGTCGATACCTAAAAACAGTGGTACAACGTCTTTTTTATCCTTTAAAAGCAAAATTCCCGCAGTCTGCGCTAAACCTTCAATTATATATACTCCTGGATATATTGGATAATTGGGAAAATGCCCTTTCAAAACAGGCTCATCTTCTTTTACAACCTTTAGAGCGATTATATAATCTTCGCCTATTTCTTTAACTTCGTCGACTAAAAGGATAGGATCTTTGTGGGGTAAGATGTTCATAATTTCTTGTTTATTCATACTTTCCCACCACCAAAGAAGCGTTATGACCACCAAAACCAAACGAGTTCTTGACAAAGTTCCTAATATTTGTCTGAACCGTTTCTTTAGGAATTCTCAAAAATTCTGGTCCATCGAGCTCTTCAAGATTTGGCATTCCGTGGATAAACCCTTCGTTCATCTGGATGATAGCACAAACTGTCTCGAAAGCTCCAGCTGCTCCTAAAAGATGTCCTGAGAGAGTCTTTGTGGCATTGATGTAGATATCTTTAACTCTGTCTCCAAAGACGTTCATAATTGCTTTAAGTTCAAGTTCGTCTCCCATAGGAGTGCTTGTCGCATGACAACTTACAAAATCTATATCTTCTACGCTTAAACCAGAATCAACGATGGCGGATTTCATAACCGTAGTTGAACCTTTTGCTTCAGGCTCTGGAGCGCTGAAATGGTAAGCATCATCGTTCATCGCGAAACCTTTGATTTCCGCGTAAATTTTCGCTTTACGGCTCTTAGCAACTTCTTCGGCTTCTAAAACTAAAGCACCGGCTCCTTCAGCCATCACAAAACCATCGCGGTTTTTATCGAAAGGTCTTGAAGCTTTTTTGGGTTCATCGTTTCTTGTCGAGAGTGCTTTCATAGAAGCAAAGCCTGCTATAGGAAGTGGAGCTATCGTGGCTTCCGTACCACCAACGATTGCAACATCCGCATATCCGTGTCTGATAAGCATAGCTCCGAGGGCTATAGCGTGGACGGAAGAAGCACATGCGCTTACTGGAGAGAAGTTGGGACCTTTGAGGCCAAATTCCATCGAAATGACACCACTTACCATATTTATTAAAATCATTGGAATGAGGAATGGACTTACTCTTTCTGGACCTTTTTCTAAAAGGACTTTGTTCTGATCGTCTAAAGTTAGAAAACCACCCATTCCGGATGTAAAGATAACGGCTGTCCGTTCTGAAAAGTTTTCTAAGTTTATTCCACTGTCAGTAACCGCTTGTTTTGCTGCCGAAAGTCCGAACTGAGAGAATCTGTCAAGCCTTTTTGCAAGTTTTCTATCCATGTAATCTTCAGGTTTGAAATCTCTGACCTCACCTGCAATTCTAACTGGTAGGTTACTTGCATCGAAACTTGTTATGTGCTCTACACCAATGTAGTTCTTTTTAAGATTTTCGGTTAGTTCCAGGATAGTTTTTCCTATCGGTGATAAAACTCCAAGTCCTGTTACAACGACACGTCTTTTCACCTTTTATTCCCCCTTCTTTCCAACCAAAATTCCAAAAACATCAGGTCCAACGTGTACACCGATAGCTGGACCTATTTTTACAAAACCTGCAATGTTTTCCAAGAACGGCTCAACTACCCTTGAAACGTTTTTCTTGGAGGTCTCAGATATAAAACCTGCAATAACTAAAAATTCTTTATTGTCTTTTGCAAAATCTTCAATCATATTTTGCAAAGTTTCAATCCCTTTTTCAAAAGTTCTAACGCTTGCCAAAGCGGAAACTTCACCTTCGTTATCGGTTGTTAAAATAGGCTTTATGCTCAGAATCTTTCCAAGTAAGGCTTTAGCCTTACCAATTCTTCCACCTCTTTCGAGGTATTCTAATGTAGGAAGGTAGAAGTACAACTTTCCTTCATCTACTAACCTATCTATATCGCTTTGAGTAAGATTTCCAGTCTCCTTTAAGTGTTCCATGGCTCTAAGTATTACGTAGTATTGTTTGATACTTGCTGTTTTTGAGTCAAAAACCTCGATATTGTTGATTCCTTCTTCTCTAAGTTTTTGAACTATTAGCTGGAAGTTCTCGTTAGTATTACTCAATTTGCTTGATATCGTTATCGCTAAAACTCTCTCATAATTCTTCGCACATTCCCTAAATACTTTTTCAGCAATTTCTGGATTTGGCATAGAAGTTGCAACTTTTCGACCTTCTACAAGTGCTTTGTAAATCTTCTCAGTATCTATATCAAGTTTATCGTTGTACTCTTTCTCGTCAATATAGACCCTCAGAGGTATCGTTTTAAGTTCAAATGGAAAAACTGCTCCTGCCGGGTAATCTACACCTGTGTCAGAAATAAATACCAACTTTTCTTTCATAACTTTCACCTCACCAAAGTTTTTTACTCTCCAAAAATATTATGCATAACTAACTTTATTTTGTCAAGTAATCTTTTTTTATCTATTGTAAATTTTATTCTTGACAATTAAAATATATTTCTATATAATAACAATGTATTTCGATATAAACTTTTGGAGGTGGAAGTGATGAGTACACTTGAAAGAGTAAAAGAAATTATCGCTGATCAACTTGGAGTTGACATTAGTGAAGTTACAGAAGAAAAGAGTCTGGTAGATGACCTTGGTGCGGACTCACTCGACATTGTAGACTTAGTTATGAGTTTTGAAGACGAATTCGGAGTTAAGATTAGTGACCAAGACCTATCAAAAATCAAAACAGTCAAAGACATCGTGGAAGCTATTGAACTGAAAAAGTGAAAAAAAATAAATATAATAACAAATAACGGGGTTTATGCCCCGTTTTGTTTTTTAGATACAATTTGTCAAAAAGTGTAAAAAAATGGTATAATGTTAAGAAGCTAAAAACTTCTGCGGGGTGGTAAAAGTGCTTGTGTTAGGTCATAGAGGATTCCCGGCTTTGTATCCAGAAAATACGATGATTTCGTTTCGAAAAGCTATCGAATTCGGTGCGGATGGACTTGAAACTGATGTGAGACTATCGAAAGATGGTGTTCCATTTCTATTTCACGATGATAGTTTTGAGAGATTAACTGGAAATCCTGCTAAAACTTGTGAATTAACAATTTCAGAGATAAAAGAACTTAGAATTAATGGTGAACCGATACCAACTCTTGAAGAATTCTTAAAATGGTTTCCTGAGGATAAATTCTTGAACTTGGAGATCAAAGAAAAGGAAGCTGGAGATATAACAGTTGAAATGGCAAGCAAACTTTACAAAGGTGATGTGGTATACAGTTCCTTTCAACATGATCTGATAAACGAACTGAAGTCAAAATATCCCACCAAAAAATTTGGATACCTTTTTGATAAAAAGCATAAAGATTTATCTTTTCAAGAAATATTAGAACTTTTTTCTCAGAACACATACAGCGCACACCTTCCAAAAGAGTTTAGAGAAGTTCTTGGGGAGAGATCAGAAGATTTGTTAAAATATTTAAAATCAAAAGGGATAAGAGTTATATTGTGGACTATCGACAGTAAAGACTCTCTTTCTGGTATTCAAGAATATGTAGACGCAGTTATAACTAACGATTTAAGGGGGTGGAGGGGGTGAAAGGTCAGGTAATTATACTTATCATCGCCCTTCTTACAATAGTGTTTTCGTTATACTGGTTTCAAACTGAAAGCAACATCATCGGATTTTTCTTTACAACAAGGGCTTCGATAACAAAAGATTACCCAAAAATTTATTCTGGGCCTTTGAAACTTGAACCGGTAAGTGTAGATGGTCAGATTGGAAATTTGATAGAAAAAGCTGTTTCAAGAGGTGTTAAATTTTTTATCGGACCACCGATGTCTTCGCAAGGTGAAAAGGTATTGCCATATCTTAAGAAATACAGACTCAGGGCTTTTTCAGCAACGATATCTTCTAATGAACTTATAAGTTCAGGATATATTTATTCTCTTTATCCTTCAAATTACTTGCTCGTTGCAAAGATTGTTGAAATTTTAAGAAAAATTAGAAGTGAACAAGTTTTACTCTTCTTAGATGCAAACAATTTAGCTTACAGCAACGATTTCAAGGGTATATTGGATGTTTTTCCGGGTAAAGCTATAGTCTTTGAAGATATCAACAATTTGAAAAATCTTAACGTTGAAGATGTCGATACCGTTGTTTTAACAACAACGGCGATGGACTCTGCAAATATAATCAGGTTGTTGAGAAGTATTAGAAAAGACTTGAAATTTGTTGTTAGTGATTCAGGACTTGCGCAAGATTTGATAAGTTTTGGAGGTGATAATGTTGAAGGTGTTTACGGAATATATACCGTGAACATAACGAAATCGAACGAAAGCTTTGAAAAAATACTTATTGATGAGGTTGTACAAATATTTGAAGAGAGAAAATTCGTTTCAGTCGAACAATTCGACAGATTCTTAAGAAGAAATCCCTTAAAACTTAAAGACGAAAGAGTTGCATATTACACTGCTAACGGTTTCAATTTCGATATTTATGTATATATTGTCAAAAACGGCAAGCTCGAGGTGATTGAAAATTGGTGACCAAAAAAACAATTGTACACCTGATACTAATCATATTAGTCTCTTTCGTTATCTCCTATTTTCTTTTTGAAAGGTCCCAACTTAGTGCTTTGAACAAAGAGTTAACGGAATATACAGATTATTTTGATTTTCTTTTCAAAGACGAAGATACAGTTAAAATCACATTCTTGGATAACGACATGAAACTTGATGGTTTAAACTATTCGGCATTTTTGAAAGTCGGGCCAAACACTTATTTGGATGGTATAAAAGCGAATGGCAAAAGTCTCAAGTATGTTGAAAAGACCGAAAATGGTTACAGAGTTATTGAACTTCCGTTCAAAAAAATTCCAAGAATTTTTGACAATAAAACTTTACTTGTAACAGTTGACGGAGAGGTTGTTTACTCAAATAAGTTAGAAAATATAAGTTTAACCTTAGAAAAAATCCACGGTGTGAAAAAGATAAGAAGTTCGGAATTTGGTTTTGATATAGTTTTCATTACAGCACCTATTTTGTCAACGTTTTTTGTAACCAATATTTATGGAACAGGCGTAACTATTTTTATTATCCTCTTTACCGTCATAGTAATTCGAAAAAATAAAGAATTCGAAGAATCAATAAGAGTTTTGAATATGAATGTCATGGATATGGCATCGAAAGTTGAAACTGGTGAAAACGTTCATTTTTCGATACTTCCTACTAAGAACAAGATTCTTTTGGAAGTCGAAAGTGGATTGAAAGATTTATTTGAGCGTTACACCGAAGCTATAGAAGGTTACAAAACAACCACACAACAGTTAGAAGACTCTTTGGCACACTTAGAAGAGATTCAGAGCACTATAGAAGAGAGAAATTTCTTACTTATCAACACTTTGGCTGAAACTGTCGAGTTAAAAGATGTTGGAACCGGACAACATTCAAGAAGAGTTATGACCTTAGCCCTTGCACTTGCACAAAGATTAGGAATAAAGGATCCAGAAGAGCTCGGAGCTATAAAGTACGGTGCTATTTTACACGATATAGGAAAAGTCGGAATTCCTGAAGAGATATTGTTAAAACCTTCCAAACTTTCAAAAGAAGAGTTTGAGATTATGAAGCAACACACACTCTTAGGAGAAAAAGTAGTTTCCCAAGTCCCTGGTTGGGAACTGGTTGCTGACATCGTAAGACATCACCACGAAAATATCGACGGAACTGGATATCCAGATGGTCTAACTAAAGATGAGATTAGCAAACGTGCTCAAATAGTTGCTATAGTGGATGTTTATGCTGCATTAACGGAAGAAAGACCGTACAGAAGAGGTATGACAAAGGAAGAAGCATTAAATCTCATGAAAACTCTGGTAGGAACGAAATTTGCCCCGGAAATTTTTGAAGAGTTTGTAAAACTTGTAGAAGGAGAGTTCTCAGAGTATGAATAAAAACCTTTTCTTTCTAATTCTTCTAACAGTTTTTGCTCTTCTATTTCTGGTAGTTTTTTATAACAATATCAATTTGACAAAGAATATTGAAAAATTGAAATTAACAATAAAAGCTTACGAAATGTACGCAAACAACAACGATAAAGAATTCGTAAACTTTGTTAAAGAAAAGAACTTAAAAGAACTTGAGCCTTTAGCTCAAAAACTCGTTATGAATAAAGTTCGAAACACTTTGGACAATGCTATTTCAAGCTTTAGAACTGGAAACTACGGTGAAACGTCCACACTTTTGATGGAGATAAAAGATATCGATAATCCTTGGATGGACGAGCTTTATTACTACTTAGGATTATCTTTACTAAAGATCGGAGAAGATTCAAGAGCGAAACTTTATCTTAGCGCATTTTTGGAGGGTTTTAAGTATTCAATTTACAGAAAAGAAGCCCTTTTGCTTCTAAAAGAAATGACTGTAGATAAACAAATATTGGAAAGAATAGATCAAGAACTCAAAGGGGTGAATAGATGAATTTAAAGGACGTTCAAAGTCAGAGAGACGAAAGAAATATTTATCTTCACAGGGTTGGAATTAAGAACTTAAGCTATCCAATAGCTGTTTTAGATAAAGCAAATAAGAAGCAGAATACCATAGCAGCAATTAATATGTACGTTGATCTTCCGGAAAATTACCGTGGTACACATATGAGTAGATTTATCGAAGTTCTTAACGATTACCATTTAGAAGTTAACCCTAAAAGGATACACGAGATTTTGGAAACTCTAAGAAAAGTCTTGAACGCTGAAAGGTCAGTTATTGAAATATCTTTCCCGTACTTCATAAAAAAACTGGCTCCGGTTACAAGAAGCGAAAGTTATTTGAAGTACGAATGCTCATTCTATGCTGAAGATTACAAAGATTCTTTAGATTTCGTAACAAAGGTTGATGTCCCAATCCACACTTTGTGTCCTTGTTCTAAAGAAATAAGTGATTTTGGTGCTCATAACCAAAGGGCGGTGTGCTCAGTTTACTTCAAATCTTACGAACTTGTTTGGATAGAAGACATTGTAGATATCGTTGAGAAGAGTGCAAGTGCACCAATATTCACTCTCTTGAAAAGACCCGACGAAAAGTACGTAACTGAAAAAGCTTACGAAAATCCAAAATTTGTAGAAGATATTGCAAGAGATGTTTCACTTTCGTTAAATGAATGTGATAAAATATATTGGTACAAGGTAGAGGTTGAAAGTTTCGAATCAATTCATCTTCACAACGCATACGCTTGTGTTGTCAGTGATGATGTGAGGTGAGTAGAAATATGGAAGAAATAAAGAAAAAAATTCTAACGCTTTTAGGATTTGCTTCTAAATCAAATAATTTAGCATACGGAAAGGAAATGATAAGAAGTTATATTAATAATCCGAAAATTAAAGAAAAACTGCTAATCATTCCAACAGATACAGGCGAACGTGTAAAAAGAGATATTTTGATAAGATGTGATAGTAAACAAGTTCAGTATGTTGAATTGTTTACAAAAGCTGAAATTTCAAAAGCTATCGGTAAGATAAACGTCTCTGTAATCGGCATCATGGATGAACAGTTATCTTTAAAGGTAAAGGAGTTGATATCACTGCTAAGACAAAACGAGGGGGGATAAATTGATGAGTGAAAAAATCGTTAAACTTTCGGAATACTCTATAATTGACTTCGTGGAGTTAGTCAACGAAATTTTCAAAGATTACGTTGTTCCTGTTAACTGGAGCGTTCTCAATTTCAAAATGGATGTTAGAGAAAATTCTATATCCTTAAATGATTCCTTCGTCTTTCTTAGAGATGACAAGCCGGTTGGGTTCATAGTAAACGCAATCCGAGGATTTCGTGGAAGAATCGATGCCATGGGTGTAGTTGAAAGTGAACGTGGCAAAGGACTTGCGCAACGTATACTAACACACGCTCTTGAACACCTTAAAATTAAAGGAATTAGAAACGTAGTCTTGGAAGTTGCTCAAGCAGATGAAAGAGCTGTGAAATTCTACGATAAAAATGGCTTCAGACTGAAAAGAGTTCTTCACACAATGCTCTTGGAATCCCCAAAACCAAATGGGATAACTTACAACGCCCAAAACTCAGATCCAAGAATGGTTTATTCTTTGGCCATCGCGGTAGAATTGGTACACCAAAGAAAACCCAATTGGCAGAGGGAACCTATTACAATCTTGCTCGCCGACGGTAGATACAACTATACGAGACTATCCTCACGCGGAATTGACGGATACCTAGTTTGGGGTAGAAATGAAGATGGATCAGTTTACATAGTTGATTGCGCGACAAAAACTGACGATTGGAATACGATCCTTAAAGCAAGCATATCCTACCTTTTCAATAACTATGCTCCACCACTAATAAGCATCGTGGCAGTTCCTGAAGATGATAAACTCTTCCAAGCCCTTCAAAATAACGGTTTCAAAACGCTAGTCATTCAGCAAGAAATGTGTAGGGAACTTTAAGAAATACACCCCTGAGAAAAATTTTTCTTGGGGGTGTTTATTTTTTTCCAAAGTGTGATACAATAAGTTTAGACTAAGTATATTTATATATTAACTCAACATATTGGGGTGATGTTATGAAATCTTTAGGAGAGCTATTGATTAGTGAAGAACCCTTTGAAGAGATAGTTATAGGAAACACTGCTATTGTCAGGGCTATGATCGAAAGTGGTGTTAAGGTTGTCAC
>FWWL01004448.1_pt1 | contig 23645 bp, 20 predicted proteins | sample 2228331 | NCBI WGS metagenome assembly FWWL01 (sample SAMEA103939775, study PRJEB20133) | metagenome | reverse complement strand
CCCTGCCGCCTCCCCCAACAGCACCCGCGCTTCGAGCGGCGGAACGTACCGCCGGGCCCAGGCGAGCGCCTCACCTAGGGTAGGGGCAAGCGCGGTGCCGTCAGGCGTTTCCAGCGGGCCCACGTTGGCGTTGGACATTTTCGGCACGTCCGCAGCGCCCGCCTTGCCCCGTGGCAAGGGTGCTGTGGGGTTACCCGCGTCAGAAACGGCGTTGTTGCGCATCGAGCGAGCCTGTGCCCCACCTTTTCGCGGGGGACCGGAGGAAGAAGAGCGAGTCGTCGCCATGAGCGGATCATAGCGCAAAACGCCAGCCTGGCGCGCGCTTTACTCGAACTGCGCCAGTTGCTCGGCGCGATACTCGCGCCGCAATGGCTCGATCACCAGGTCTAGGTCGCCGTCGAGCACCTGCGCCAGTTGGTAGATCGTCAGCTCGATGCGGTGATCCGTCACCCGCCCTTGCGGAAAGTTGTAGGTGCGGATGCGGTCGGAACGGTCGCCGCTGCCGATCAATGCGCGGCGGGTCGCGGCAGTTTTCGCCGCTTGCTCGGCGCGTTGCCGTTCCGCCAAGCGCGCCGCGAGCACCGCCAGCGCCTTGGCCTTGTTGCGGTGTTGCGAACGGTCGTCCTGACATTCGACGACAATGCCGGTGGGCAGGTGTGTGATGCGCACCGCCGACTCGGTGCGGTTGACGTGCTGCCCGCCGGCGCCAGAGGCGCGAAACACGTCGATGCGCAGCTCCTTGGGGTCGATCGCCGCCACCGCCGCTTCGTCTTCTTCCGGCAGCACCGCCACCGTACAGGCCGAGGTGTGAATGCGCCCCTGGCTTTCAGTGACCGGCACGCGCTGCACGCGATGGCCGCCGGATTCGAACTTCAGGTGCCCATAAACGTCGTGCCCCGAGACGTGCGCGACGATTTCCTTGAACCCGCCCAGATCGGAATCGCTGACCGAGAGCACCTCCACACGCCAGCCCTTGCGCTCGGCGTAGCGCGCGTACATGCGAAAAAGATCGGCGGCAAAGAGCGCCGCTTCCTCCCCGCCGGTGCCGGCGCGGATCTCCAGATAGGCGTTGCGCGCGTCGAGCGGATCGGGCGGCACCAGCGCCGCAAGCACCGCTTCGGCGGCCGCTTCTTGCTCGGTGCGTAACTGCCCCACCTCTTCCTGCGCCAGCGCTGCCAGCTCCGCGTCCGCGCTTTCGGCCAACGCCACCGCGTCGGCAAGTTCTTGGCGCAACTGCTCATAGCGCTGCCACGCTTCGACCAGTGGCACGAGCGCCGCCCGTTCCTGGCCCAACGCGCGCAACCGCTCGGGATCGGCGGCAACCGCCGGGTCGGCCAACGCCCGGTCGAGCTCCTCTAGCCGCTCGACGGCGCGGCGCGCCTGGGCTTCATGACTGGTTTTGAGCAATGTCATCGTGATCCAGGGCAAACAACTTCGGCACCCAACGCAACAGCTCAGCGTGCGCCTCGGGCGGTGCCTCGCGCAACGCTGCGCTGGGTGCGTGTAACCATTTGTTGGTGAGCGCGTGCACAAGCGCTTCGACCACCGCTTGCGGGTCGGCACCCGCACGCAGGCGCGCCAGCGCCCGCTCGCGCTCGGCCGCGGCGATCGCCTCGGCCTTTTGCCGCAAGCGGCGAATGAGCGGCGCCATCTCGCGCGCCCGCACCCACGCGGCGAATTCTTCCAACCGCGCCGCGACGATCCGTTCCGCTTCGGCAACCGCCTGCTGGCGGCTGGCCATGCCTTCGCGCACGATCGCCGCGAGATCGTCCACCGCGTACAAAAAGACGTCATCCAACGCGCCGACCTCCGGCTCGACGTCGCGCGGCACCGCCAAATCGACCATCACCATCGGCCGATGCCGCCGGCGCGTCAATGCTCGCTCGACCATCCCCAGCCCGATGATCGGCAGCGGGCTGGCGGTGCTTGCCACCACCGTATCGAACGCCGGCAGCAGGTCCGGCAGCTGCGCCAACGGATGCGCCTCGCCGCCAAACCGCGCCGCGAGCGCCTGCGCGCGCGGCAGCGTGCGATTGACGATCGCCAACCGCCGCGGCCGCTGCCCGGCAAAATGCGCCGCGCACACCTCGATCATTTCGCCGGCGCCGACGAAGAGCACGTTTTGTTGCGCCACCGGTCCGAACACCCGCTCAGACAACCGCACCGCCGCGGCGGCCATCGAAATGACGTTGGCGCCGATCTGCGTGTTCGTGCGCACCTCTTTCGCGACCGACAGCGCCTGACGCATCACCGCGCCCACATGCGTGCCCAGCGTTCCGGCTTCTTCGGCAAGCCGCATCGCCTCTTTGAACTGCCCGACGATCTGGGTTTCCCCCAGTACCATCGAATCCAAGCCGCTCGCGACACGAAACGCATGCCGCACCCCCTCCAGCTCCGGGCGAACGAACAGATGCGGCCGCACCTGCGCCTCATCCGCGGCGCACTGCCGCAACCACCAAGCGATCAGCGCCTGGGGATCGTCGGTGGCGACATAGCACTCGGTGCGGTTACAGGTGGAAAGCAACGCCGCTTCGCGCACGCCCACCCCCGCCGCGACCAGCGCGCGCAACATCGCCGGCACCTCGGGAGCGGCCACGGCCAGCTGCTCGCGCACGGCCACCGGAGCGCTGTGGTGGTTGAGACCGACGACGAAAAAGGGCATCGCGCTGCACAAAGACGATAAAGGCGTAAAATTATAGCCGCTTTGATTGACTGAACCCCGTTTTTCGACCCAGAAACCGCATTTGCCCATGCGTCGCCTCAAACGCTACCCCATAGGCTCACGCGCCGATCTCATTTACGCCAAGATCGACATCAGCCAGTACCTGTTCGCTTCTGAAGAGCGTGAACTGTTTGCCTTTGCGGTGATGGAACTGGGCAGCAACATTCTCAAACACGCCGGCGGTGAGGGCGAGTTGTGGCTGTTGAGCTGGCGCGACCGCATTGCGATTGCCGCGTGCGACCGCGGCGGCGGCATTGCGAACGTGGAACAAGCGCGACAACGCGGTTACTCGCGCTTGGGTCCCGCTTCGCTCGGCATTGGTCTGAGTGCGTTATCCCAAAGTCATGCTCATCGGCTTTCGATTTACAGCCATACCCAACCGCCGCTGCACGGCACCGTTGCCTGGTTCGGCCCGCTGCTGGCGCCTCGTCCCATCGAATGGATGTCCCGCCCGCTCATCGACAATGCCAATGGGGATTTTTTCTGCCAGCAGGGACAACATTTCATTTTTGGCGATGCAGCAGGACACGGTCAAATAGCGCAGCGCACTGCCGAGCGACTCATGACGTATTTCACCCAACACTGCCACGCGCCGACGAACGCCAACGAATGTTTGTCGAACCTGCACGCGTTGATCCCGAACGAACGGTTGCGCAGCGCCGATGTTGTGATCGGCCAGTGGAACGAAAAGCACATTACATTGACCGGCGTCGGGAATCTCCAGGGCATGGTCATCGCTTCCCACGGCTTGAAAACTTTAACGTTTTCCCGCGGCAGTATCGGCTACTACCATCAGCCCCCTGAGCCAATCATCCTACCCTGCGACGACACACCGGCGGTACTGATTGCCAGCGACGGCATTGACAAGCGCACATTAGCGGCGATGGATTTGCGGCAAGCGCTGACCGAACCGCTGGCGTTTCTCACTGCAGCGGTGTTTTTTGCCGCTCGCCCCAGCGACGACGCGTCGGTAATGCTGTTCATCCCCCCTCAGGCACAAAGAGAAAGAGGTCGAAGTGGCGACGGGTCGTCCTCGGAACCGGTGTCGTCTTCGCCCGACCTCCATACAGAAAGCGGTTGAAGCAACAAGCGTTTTACCGTCAACAGCGCAAACAAACACCCATTTTTATGATACACTCGAAGCGCTTGCGAAAAACGGTTGAGGGAGCAAAACGATGACCACCGCCGAAGAAGAGACACTTGCGGTGCTGAAACAAATCATCCAGGAAGACAAAAGCGCCTTGATCGAAGAGTGGGTGACTTATTTCGAACCGGAGGAGCGCCCAGCGCAAGCCCGTTACTACGCCGATTTTCTGAGCTTTTTCGAAGAATGCCTGGAATCTGGTCTGGCGGTGGATTCCGAAGAAGCGCGGGCTTTGTCGCACTTCATGCAAAAACTGGCCGAGATCCTCGGCGACAAGCGCTTTTTCAATTTCCGCAGCTCGGTCTATACCTGCTACCTCAAATTCCCGCTGATGAAACAGCTCGAAGCACGGGGCGCCTTTTGCTTCGCGATCGCCCGCCGCATGACCTCTTTTTTCGAATCGCTCACCTCCCGACTCGTCCTGCACTACGTCGAAAGCAGAGAACGGGCCGAAGCCGCCGCCGCGAAAGAACTGCAAGCCCGAGAAGCGCCAATCAGCGAGATCTGGGACGGCGTGCTGCTCGTGGCGATCGTCGGCACGCTCGATTCGCAGCGGGTGATCGAGATCATGGACAAGGTGCTTTCGGCGGTAGAAAGCACGCGGGCACGCGAGGTGATTCTGGACGTCGGTTCGATTCACGACATCAACACCGAAGTGGCGCTACAGCTGCAGCGCCTCAACCACGCGATCGCGTTCATGGGCGCACGCGCGCACCTGGCCGGCATCAACAAAAACATCGCCAAGGTGATGGCACAACTGGACATCACCGTCGGCGAAATGGCGACGTTCCGAACCGTACGCCAGGCGCTCGAATCCCTCGTCGCTGCTTCGGTGAGCTCGCAGCCGCGGACGCAAGGATGAGCACGCCACCGGCGCACACCGCAATCTTCGATGCGCTCAGCGGCACACTGATTGCGCATGCCGGGGGCGTTGGGTTCGAAAAAACTGCTTCGCTACTGCAAAACCCGACCCAACCTACCGGCGTGATCGCGCGCGTCGAGCGCGACGCCAACGGCTGTGAGCATCTTCTCATTGAACACCACGACGGCAAGCACATTGCGTTGACGGCGATTCCGTGGGCGGCGATCGACCCCATTTTCCTCGAGCGCGCCTCGCGCGACATGCTCACCGGCGCATTGCGCAAAGAATTCGCGCAGGAGCACATCGTCATCGCCCTCAGCGAGTACCATCGGCACGGTCACACGTTTTGTTTGGCGTTTTTTGACCTCGATCACTTCAAACAGGTCAACGACACCTATGGCCACCTGGTCGGCGACGAATTGCTGCGGCAGGTTGCCACCTTCATTCGCCAGCGCCTGCGCCCATACGACGTGCTGGTGCGTTTTGGCGGCGAGGAGTTTTTGGTGTTGTTCAAACACACGAGCCTAGCGAAAGGCATCAAAGCCGCCACGCGCATCCTCGAGCAAATGCGCACGCACCCGTTCGTGATCGGGGACCTGACGCTGACGCAGACCACCAGCGTCGGATTGACCACGCCGCAGCTTGCCGATACCCCACAAACTTTGATTGCACGCGCCGACGAAGCCGTCTATGCCGCCAAACGCAACGGTCGCAACCGCTTGGAATATCTGTAATAAAGGATCGACCCGTGCGGTTGTTGGTGGTTGAAGACGACCCGCTGATCGCCGATGGGCTGCTGGCCGCGCTCAAAGGCACCGGTTATGCCGTGGACCACGTCGCCGACGGTCTAGCAGCCGATGCGGCGCTGGCGGCCAACGACTATGACCTGGTGATCCTCGACCTGGGGCTGCCGAAGTTGCCCGGCATCACTGTGCTCGAGCGACTACGCGCACGCAAGGTTACCACGCCGGTGCTCATCCTCACGGCGATGGATGGGATCGAAGACCGCGTGCGCGGCCTGGACGCGGGCGCCGACGATTACCTGACCAAACCGTTCGACTTGCGAGAGCTGGAAGCACGCGTGCGGGCGCTCACCCGCCGCAGCGCCGCAGCGCCGCCGCGCATCGCTGTCGGAAAGCTGGTGTTCGACACCGCGGCGCGCCGCGCGCTCGTCGACGAACGGCCGCTGGATCTGCCGGCGCGCGAGCTGGCACTTTTGGAGTACCTGATGTTGCGCGCCGGCAAAGTGGTGGCCAAAGAAACACTGCTCGAGCACCTGTGCAGCTGGGATGAAGAGGTCTCGGTCAACGCGCTCGAAGTCTATCTGCACCGGCTGCGCAAACGCATCGAAGGTTCGGGCGCAGTGATTCGCACACTGCGCGGCGTGGGGTATTGCCTGCAAGCCGAACCCCCGGGCTAAGCGATCAAAGCGAAAAGTCGTCCTTGAACATTCAAAACAGTTCGATCTTCGGTGCGGTCGCCGAAGCCGGTCGTTGCAACCGTTCTTCGTAATTGAACTCGCTGCGCACCGTTTCCTTGACTTCTGGACGCGTCACGGGTATGCGGCGACAAAACGCCACGCCGCTGCGCGGATCGAAAATCACCTTGCGCGCCCACGGACCACCGAAGTCATGCGCCAGCAACGGGATGCCCTCGGTTTCCAGCCAGCGCTTGGCGAAAGTAGCATTGCGCGTGCCGATCGCCACGCGCAGCGAATCGACGACGTTCCCTCCCCCGAAAGCTTTAGCCACCAGCCGCTTGGGTGATGCCCCTTGCGCGTAAAGGGCGTTGCGTAACACCTCCATCGCGTAGTCGCCTGCCAGCACCAGATCGTCGTCGTAATGCTGCGCGTTGCGCGCCGGCAGCAGGAAATGGTTCATGCCGCCGATCCGCAGCTGTGGATCGTACAGACACACCGCCACACACGAACCGAGCAGCGTCGCCAGCGGCCGCTCGCGATGCACCAGCCATTCGCCCGGGTTGAGATGAATCGCTGCGCGCTCCAGTTCCTGCGCCGAAGGTTCGACGGCAACCGTTGCCACCCTGTCCGCCATCAGCGCCCCCCGAACGCGATGATTTCTTGGGCAATGCGGTCCAATGGCACCACTTTTTCCGCCGCTCCCAGATCGATCGCCACCTTGGGCATGCCGAACACCACGCAGGTCGTTTCGTCTTCGGCAATCGTGCGTGCCCCAGCAAGACGCATCTCCTTCAACCCGCGCGCGCCATCGTCCCCCATGCCGGTCATGATCACCCCCAGCGCGTTCGCGCCAGCGCTTCTGGCCACCGAACGAAACAGCACATCCACCGAAGGTTTATGGCGATTGACCAGCGGCCCGTCTTTAACCGCCACGTGGTACTGCGCGCCGCTGCGCTGAAGTTCCATGTGGCGACCGCCGGGAGCAATCAACGCCCGCCCGGGCAACACCCGGTCGCCGTCCTGCGCCTCGCGCACTTCGATCGCGCAGAGCTGGTTCAGGCGTTCCGCGAACATCGCAGTAAAACGCTCCGGCATGTGCTGCACCACGACGATCCCGGGGCAGACGCGCGGCAGTGCCGTGAGCACCACCTCGAGCGCCTGTGTCCCACCGGTGGAAGTGCCGATCGCGACCACTTTTTCGGTGGTTTCGGCCATTGCGTCGCTCGACGGCTCGGAGGTGGTTTTTTTCACCGCCGTTCCCGCCGACGGCATCCCGCGGCGCACGTGACCCATGTTCGCTTTTGCCGCAGCGCGCACCGCCGCGACCAGATCGTTGGCGCTATCGAGCAAAAACTGCTTGACCCCAAGTTTGGGTTTGGTGATGATCGACAGTGCGCCGGCGGCGAGCGCGTCCATGGTCACCGCCGCACCTTTTTGCGTCAGCGATGAGCACACCACAATCGGCGTGGGCCGCTCGGCCATGACTTTTTTGATGAACGTCACCCCGTCCATGCGTGGCATTTCGATGTCGGTGACGATCACATCCGGCCACAGCGCGCGCATTTTCTCGAGCGCGTACAACGGATCGGGGCAAACCGCGATGAGATCGATGTCGGGTTCTTTCCCCAAGATCTCGCGCATCGCTTGCCGCACGACCGCCGAATCGTCCACGGCGATGACTTTGATCAACGGCATCGTTTCACCCTGGCAGGCGATAAATGGAAGGTCGCACCAATTGTACGTCCAACCCGAGCCCGTGCAAGGACTCGGCGTGCCCAAGGAACAAAACACCGCCGGGCTGAAGGTGCTGCAACACCTGTGCGACCACTTGCCGTTTGACCGGTGGCTCGAAGTAAATGAGGACGTTACGCAGGAAAATGGCATGGAAGCGCCCCAGATCCGCCGGCAGCGGCGCAACCAGGTTGAGCGGTCGAAAACGCACATGCCGCCGTAACTCCGGTGCGATGCGGAAATTTCCGGCTTGCCTTCCCACCCCTTTGAGGCAGTATTTCTTGAGCATCGCCTCGGGCAGACCGCGCGTGTGCGCCAACACATAAATCGCCCGTTCGGCGTGCGCCAGCGCTTCTTTGCTGATGTCGGTGCCGAGAATCGACCAATTGCCATTTATCCCCAAGGCTTCGGCCAGCACCATCGCCACCGTATAGACCTCTTCGCCGGAAGAAGCGGCAGCGCACCACACATCGAAAGCGCGATGCGAGGAATGACGGGACAGCAGCTCGTCGCGCAAAAACTCGAAATGCGCCGGCTCGCGAAAGAAATACGTCTCGTGCGTGGTCACGAGATCGATGAAACGTTCGCGCTCGGCCACATCGCCGGCACTGACGAGATGGTGGTAATAAGCGGCAAAGCTCGGCAGCCCCAGCGCACGCACGCGCTTACCCAGCCGCCCGACGAGCAGCGCTTTTTTCTCGGCGCTCAGATGCACGCCGGTTTCACGCTCGACCAAATGCCGAAATCGTTGGAACTCTTCTTCTGATAGGGTCAGTTCTGGCATGCCGTCCCGTCGTGTCGTTAGTCGTTTTCGCCATGGCCGGTCAACTTCCGTTGCAGTCGTCTCGGCCGCGGCAGCGATATTCCGGTTAAAACCGCACGAATTCTTCGTCGCTGGTTTCGCTCGCGGCGCTGCCGCGCTCGGGCTTGGCCACCGGCCGCGCCGAACCCCCGGCAGCGCGCTTACCTACCCCCGCTTGCCTTGCGGCCGCCACCAGCGCCGCCGCCTTGGCGCGCACCCCAGCCCCCGCCTCTGCTTCCTCCAGCTTGAAGAAACTCACCAGCTCTTCCAGCCGCTGTGCTTGCCCCGTGAGCTCTTCGGCCGTGGCCGCCAGCTCTTCCGAGGCCGAGGCATTTTGCTGCGTGGCTTTGCTGATTTGCCCCATCGCCGCGTTGATCTGCGCTATGCCCTGCGACTGCTCGCCACTGGCCGCCGCAATCTCCTGCACCAAGTCCGAGGTCTTCTTGATCGACGGCACCATCTCGTCCAACAGCCCCCCAGCGCGCTCGGCCAGCTTGACCGAAGAGCCCGCCACCTGACCAATCTCTTGCGCTGCTTTCTGCGAGCGCTCCGCTAGCTTTCTGACCTCCGCCGCCACCACCGCAAAGCCCTTGCCGTGCTCGCCGGCGCGCGCCGCCTCGATCGCCGCATTCAGCGCCAACAGATTGGTCTGGTACGCAATGTCGTCGATGATCCCAATCTTCTCGGCAATCTGCTGCATCGCCGCCACCGTCTCCTTGACCGCCGCTCCGCCTTCTTCCGCCTGCCGCGCCGCCTGCGTGGCCATCGCGTCGGTGACCTTGGCGTTTTCGCTGTTCTGCGCAATCGATGCGCTCATCTGCTCGATCGACGCGGTGGTCTCCTCAACCGACGCCGCTTGCTCGGAACTGGATTGACTCAGCGTCTGCGCCGTGGCCGACACCTGCGATGAGGCACTATTGACCGCTTCCGTTGCGCTCTTGACCTCGCGCAGCGCCTCATTCAAACGCTCTACCATCGCCGCCATCGCCTCGACCAACCGCCCCACCTCGTCCCGACTCTTGGCTTCAAGCCGCACCGTCAAATCCCCTTGCGCCAAACGCTGCGCCGCGTCCGTGGCCTCGGCAACCGGTTGCGTGACGCTGCGGGTAATCCACCATGCCGCCGTGAGCGCCAGCAACGAGGCAACAAGCGCAAGACCAAGCACCCACTCTTGAGCGCGGTCAACGAGCGCTTGTGCTTTTTTTCCGCCGCTTTCCATGAATTTGCTGACTTGTTGGATCAGGCGATCCACCGCTGCAATGTACTCTCCCTGTGAGCGTCGGACACGGCTGACGAGTAACTCGATCGCCTCGTCGCGCTTACCGGCGCGCAGCGCGGCGATCACGGCGTCTTGATCGGCGATTGCGATGGCGCGCATGCGTTGCACGTCGTTAAAAAGACGCTTGCCTTCTTCGGTCACAAGCATCTTGTCCAGTTCTGCCAAAAACTCGCCAGTCTTGCGCCGGGCTTCGAGCAAACGGTCAAGCTCTTTTTGCTGCTCTTCGGCCGATTGCACCAAAAGCGCGTTTCGGATCGCTCTCGCGGTAATATTGATTAGATCGATCGCTTGGTTAGCAACCACCACTTTGGGGAAGTCTCGTTGCACGATCTCGGCAGTAATCGCGTTGATCTCGCGCAACTGCAAAACCGCAATCGCAGTGATCAGTACCTTCAGCGCCACCACTAGACCAAATCCGGCTCCCAAGCGAACACTCAAAGATAGGTTTTTCATGACACAGCTCCTTTGGGATCAAACAACCTTCATGCGCCGCTGCTTTGAGGGGAGCGCACGTGCGCCTCGGCGCTTTGCACACAGCGCGCCACTAAACCGGACACATCCAATATGAGGGCCACTTCGCCGCTTCCCAGAATGGTCGACCCGCTGATGCCGCGCAAGAAGCGAAAGAGGTTCCCGAGCGGCTTGATCACCGTCTGAAACTCCCCGAGCAGCCGGTCGACGACGATACCGGCTTTTTGTCCGGCGTACTTGACCACCACGACGTTTTCACGCGCCGGCCGCTCGGCCTCGATGGCAAACAACTCGCGCAGACGCACGAACGGCAATGCCTCACCGCGCAGGTTGAGCACGTGACCGCACGTGTTTTCCTGGCGAAGCTCCAAACACTCGACGACGTTATCCAGCGGGATCACGTACGCGGAGCCATTGACTTCGGTCAAAAAGCCGTCGATGATCGCCAGCGTCAGCGGCAAGCGAATGATGAAGCGGCTGCCGGCACCCGGCTCGGTCTTGACCTCAACCGAACCGCGCAGTGCCTGGACGTTTTTGCGCACCACGTCCATCCCGACACCGCGGCCAGAAAGGTTGCTGACTTGCTCAGCGGTGGAAAATCCGGGTTCGAAAATAAGGTTAATGAGTTCCTGCTCGCTGAGGTTTTGCCCTGGCTGGATCAGCCCGCGTTCGAGAGCTTTGGCGCGAATCTTCTCCGCGTCGATGCCGCGACCGTCGTCGACGACCTCGATCACAATGCTGCCGGAGTCGTGATAGGCGTTGAGTTCGATGCGGCCTTTGCGCGGTTTGCCCAGCGCTTCGCGCTTGTTTGGCGGTTCGATGCCGTGGTCGATCGCGTTGCGCACCAAATGCATCAACGGGTCGCCGATTTTCTCGACCATGGATTTGTCCAATTCCGTTTCCGCCCCGCTGATGACCAGCTCGATTTCCTTGCCGAGCTCTTTGGCGGTGTCGCGCACGACGCGGTGAAAGCGGTTGAAGGTCTCGCCGATTTGCACCATGCGCAGTTGTAACGCTGAGTCGCGGATGTGTTCCACCAGGCGCGACAAGACCGATGCGGCCTCCACCAGCTGCGTCTGGCCACTGCGCTGCGCCGCCACCGACACCGACGCGCCGGCAATGACCAATTCGCCGATGAAGTCGATCAGCCGGTCGAGCTTGTCGGCCGAGACGCGAATCAACCGCACTTCGGCGGCTTTTTTTTCCGCCACCTGCTTTTGTTTGGCGGCGGCAGCCTCCACCACCTCCGGCGGCACGGCTTTCTGTTCCACCAGAATTTCACCCAGCCTCGGCGCCGGCTGCGCCGTTTCCTGGGCTTTTTGCAGCTCCTGCTGCTGCGCGCGCAGTCCGCGCTCAAGCGCTTCGCGCGTCAAAGCGCCTGATGCGACCAAGATCTCTCCGAGCCGCATCGGTTCTTCCGGCAATCGCTGGATCAATTCGATGAACTCGCGCACCTTGCTGTGTGGCGGCAGCACCGCCAGTTCGCATTCGTCGCGACAAAACGCGAAGACGTTTTCGATCTCCTCTTTTGTCGCGCGGGTCTGTAGGGCTATCTCAAAACCGAGATAGCACGCCTCGGCATCGAACTCCGCCGCCGGCGGAATCGCTTCGATGAGCGTGGTCAAATGCACGATATGGCCAAGCGAACCGAGGTAGCGCAGAAACGCCAGCGGCTCCATGCCGTGGCGCAACACGTCGCGTCCAAAGCGTACCGAAACGTGCCAGCAGTCCGAAAGCGACGTCTCTTCCCCAAGCGTTACCACACCGCCCGCCTGCGCGAGCGCCGCGCCCGTGTCGGTCGCTTGCCCTTTGCCAGAGCTGTCCTCAGACACCGCCCGCCCCGTTGCCGGGGGAGGATCCGCGGCAGTCGTGGCGGCGTTGTCCGTGGCGGCGTTTTCTGTCCTCGGCGCGCCGTCGTTCTGACCCTCACCTGCCTCGAGCAGCCGGCGCAGGTCTTCGCTGAGCGCTTCGCCCGCAGCAAGCAACGCAGCGTCGGGCTCGGCATCGGCCTCGACGCTGGCCAACAACGCCGCGATGTGGTCGCAGCCACGCAGCAGCGATGAGACGAGCGCATCGCTCACCGTCAGCGTACCGTTTCGCAGTCGATCCAAGGCGTTTTCCAGCCGGTGGGTGAAACGCGCGATCGTTTCCACCTCCGCCACGCCGGCCGCACCTTTGATGGTATGCGCGGCGCGAAAAATCGCGTTCAAGAGATCGGGGTCGCTTTCGCCACGCTCCAGACGCAACAACCCTTCCTCCATCGCCGCGAGTTGCTCGCGCGCCTCTTGCGCGAAAACGCTACGCAGCTCGTCCATCGCCGTTACCTCCGATCACCACCGGAATGCCGAAAAACGCTTCGAAGCGATAAAACGCCACGACGTCATGCACCGGCGCGGAAAGCTCAGCCAGCCGAAACGCCACACCGCGCCGTTCGCACTCTTGCCGCACCAACACCAACAGCTGAAAACCGGCGCTGTCGCAATCGCTGACCGCGCTCAGGTCCAGCTCCACGCTGCCTGCGCTTGCCGGTAGCGCCGCGAGGAACGCCTCCTTCAGCGCCGCGGCGTGCGCTACCGTCATATCACCGCGTACCCGCACGCACCGCGAGCCATCCCTACCTTGCTCGGTATTGACCGTCACTTCGTCCATGACCTTTTCCCACATCGCCTGTAATGGGTTGTGCGCTTGCGCAGACACAGCGCCCCCTTGCTTCAAAACAACTCGATCTTCGGCGCCGCACCGGCACTTGTGGAAACACCGCTGGACGATGCCCCAGCGCTTGCGGTGCGTCCCATCACCGCTTCGTGGCTCTCGCGCTGCGTATCCATCACGTAGCGGCGATAGATGTCATCCAGATGCTCTTTGAGCGTCACCAGTTTCGCGTCAGAGCGTTCAGCACTTTGCAATACTTCGGCCAAATTTTCGCAATGCGCGTCGAGCCGTTGCAGCGCCGCCACGACGTGCTCGATCTGCTGCCGGGTGACGTCCTGAAACTGGATGCTGGCCAGCGCCTCGAGAAACATCTGGCTCAGCGTTTGGCTGGAGCGACGCAGCTGCGCCAGCATCGCCGCGTCGCGCTGGCTCATCTGCGCGTAGTTTTCGCTCACCTCGCTCAGGCCGCTTGCAAAAGACTCCAGCATCGCGCGCTCTTGCTCGATGTTGCTTTGCGCCAGTTTGTCGGAAAACTGCGCTTCGATCGCGCCCACCACCGCTGAAATGCCGTGGCTGATCTTTTCTACGGCCTTTTCGGTTTCAGAGGACAGCTTACGCACCTCATCGGCCACCACCGCAAAGCCGCGCCCCGCTTCGCCGGCGCGTGCCGCTTCGATCGCGGCGTTAAGCGCAAGCAAGTTCGTCTGCCCGGCGATTTCTTTGATCAGATCGACGAGCTGGTTGAGCGAGCGCGTATCCGCCACCACCGCGAGCACGCGCTGACGATCGCGCTCGGTTTCCTCGGCCCGCCGGGTGATGTAACTTTTGAGCTTTTCGATCAGCGCTTGGTTTTTGCCGATGCGCTCTTCCACCTCCTGGATGAGCGCTTCGCTCTGCTCGGTATTCTTGTCGATGAATTGCGCGAACGCTTGGATCTCTCTTTCTACCTGCTGCAGTCGTTCGACGATCGCAAACGCCGCCTGCTCGGTCGTGGTCACGATGGTCTGGAGTTGCGCGCGCAGCACGTCGTTGAACGCGCGCACGCTGCGCAATTCCCCGCTGACCTGCTCGGCGGCGCTGTCCAGCACGCCGATGCGCTGCTCATCCTGCAGTTCATGACGGCGCACGCCGAACAGCCAATCGTGAAACAGCGCGCGCGACACCAAAAACTGCGCGATGAACGCCGTGGCGACGATGATCACGGTACCCAGCGCATCACCCACCGGGTTGGAAAATCCCAGCGTCGGCAGAAATCTCTCGTGCCACCAAGAGTTGAATAAAAATACCGTACCTGCGGCGCCGACCGTCACCGCTGCAGTCACCGCGAAAGTTTTGCGAAAAAGTTCGCGTGTATCCATCGTTACCTCAGCACCAGCTTGATCGTATTGAGAAGATCGTCGGCGGTCACCGGTTTGACCAGCCAGCCAGAGGCGCCAGCGGCTTTGGCTTCGGTGCGCTTGGCCTGCTGCGATTCGGTGGTCAAGAACAGAATTGGCACGAACTTGTGCGCCGGCAGCTGCCGCACCTGCTTGATGAACTCGATGCCGTTCATCCCCGGCATGTTGAGGTCGGTAATGAGCAAATCGATTTTTTCTCCGCCCTTGAGTTTTTGCAATCCTTCCTCAGCCGAAGAAGCCTTGACCACTTGATACCCTGCCCGAGTCAGGATGTTGGAAACGGACATCAAAATGGTCGCAGAATCATCCACCAGCATGATGGTCTTCATGATTGTTCCCCAACAAACACACACCTCATCATTGTGCGCAAAATTAGTGTCAAAACGATGACCGTTCAGCGCGGCAAGTGAAACTGGCCGAGTTCGGTGTGCACCTGCTGCACATGCGCGGTCATCTCTTCGGCCGTTGCCGCCAGTTCCTCGGAAACGGATGCGTTCTGCTGCGCTGCTTTGCTCACCTGGTCGATCGCGGTACTGATCTGACGCACCGCGCTGCGCTGCTCTTGCGCCGCGGCGGCAATTTCGGCAACCAGCGCCGAGGTTTTCTCGATCGCCGGCACCATCGCCGCCAGCTGTGCCCCGGCCTGCTCGGCCAGACCGACCGACGAGCGCGCCAGCGTGCCGATCTCCTTCGCCGCCTGCTGCGAGCGTTCGGCGAGCTTGCGCACTTCCGCCGCGACCACCGCAAAGCCTTTGCCGTGCTCGCCCGCGCGCGCCGCTTCGATCGCCGCGTTGAGCGCCAGGAGATTGGTTTGATAAGCGATCTCGTCGATGAGACCGATCTTCTCGGCGATCGCTTGCATCGCCGCGACCGTCTTGGCGACCGCTGCGTTCGTCGTCTCGGCGCGCTCGGCGTTGTCGCGCGCCAGCCGGTCGGTGGTATTGGCGTTGTCACTGGCGTGTTCGCTAGAGGCGCTCAACTCCGCCAAGCTCGCGCTGGTTTGCTCCACCGACGCGGCCTGTTCGCTCGTCGCCTGCGACAGCGACTGCGCGGTGGCCGAAACCTGATCGGCGGCATGAACGAGTTCGTCGGCTGCCGTAGCGATTTCCCGGATCGTTACCGCCAGCTGCTCGGTGGTAGTAGCCAACGCCTGCATCATCGCCGCCACTTCGTCGCTGCCCTCCGGGCGAAGCGGTGCGGACAAATCGCGCTGCGCCAACCGTTCGGCGTGTTCGGCGGTCTTCTGCAACCGACGCAGCAAGAAGAGCAGTTGCTGCCAGAACACCATCGCCACCCCCAGCCCGATGAAGGCCGAAACACCGGCAAAAAGCGTGCTTCCCAACGCCTGCTGCTGTTGCTGCTGGGTGCTCGTTTCGAGCTCGCCAGCGATTTCGTCCTCGAAACGCTTGAACGCATCGATGTTGGCGGTGCTGGTAGCAAACCAATTCGCGGGGTCAATACCGAAACTGCCTTCGCTCGCGCGCGCCAATACGTGTTCACGAATGCGGCGCGTCTCCTGCGCCGAAGGCTGTTGCAACAAGGCGTCCAAACCCCGCTGCGCTTGCATCCCCGCGTAGTGTCGGAACTGCACCAGATACACGTTCTGAGCCGTGACAATGCTGATCAGGCGCTGCAACACTGCCGCTTCGAGCGCCGTGTTCGCGCTCAACGCCGCATTGACGGTAGCGCGTTCGCGGCCCAATTGCTCTTTGGCCTGGATAAGCAACGCATAAGCGCTTAACCCTCGCAACGTCGCCGCTTCTTGCACCAAGGTCGGCGCCAGATCCGTGAGCGCGGTGAGCGCCTCGATCGTCTGAGTGTAATAGGAAAATGACTGCGCCCCCGTCGACTGCTGGGCGCTGATGCGTTCGCGCATCGCCGCCAGTTCCTGCAACTGCCGTTGCGCCGCCGCGACCCCCTCCCACCAAACCGTCGGCAGCGCCTCGCGGTCCAAGGCCTGCCATTGGGCTTCGAGCACCGCACGACGGCGATCGCTCTCCTGGCGCTGCTGGGCCAGTTCATTGCCGAAGCGCTGACCGCGGCTGCCCAGGAACCCGGCGGACAAACCGCGCTCTTTTTGCAGTTCATGCACCAGATCGCTCACCACCACCGCCGTGCGCACCACCTCCCCCAGGGTTTGGAACTGCCGCCACTGCTGCCAGGACAACCAAAGGTGCAGACTCGCGTAAAAAAGCGTTCCAAGCAAAAGCAGACCAAACAGCAAGGTCATGCGGCCACGCAAACTGAACCACCAGGCTTTCATGGTGCTGGCTCCTCTGCGATGTGCGATCACGGCAGTATCCTGCTACCCTTCCGAACACTTTCCAGTTTAGTTCAAAAGCACCGACGGAACCGGAATGATTCTCTGCCGTTCTTTTCTTTATCGTCCTCGCCCACATGTTGACAAGCAAATCTCCTGTGCTCAGTATAGTGCCTATGCGGCGACGAAAACAAAAGAAAAAAACCGGGAAAACACTGGCTTTTTTTGCTGTTGCTGTTGGCTCGAGTGCTTTCAGGCCATCACCGTCGCCGTCGAGTCGGTCAAAAATCCCTTCGCGCAAGAATTAAGGCATGAGCAACTGGCTGACGCGCCGTCGGCGTGAACCCAACTCGCTTTTTGGCGAGATCCTCGACTGGATGCTCTCGCCGTTGCTGCTGCTGTGGCCGGTGTCGATTTTTTTCACCTACCAGGTGGCAACCGCCATTGCCCACCGCCCGTACGACGAGATGCTCGCCGACGTGGCGCGCACGTTGATGGACGCGGTGGTGGTCGACGCCCATGGGGTGCGCGTGCCCGAGGAGGGGACGAACATCATGCCGCTACGCGCCGGCCAAAGCGGTTGGCGATATCAGATCCGCACGCCGGACGCGGTGATGGCTGGCGATCCGGCACTGCCCGCGCCGCCCTTGTGGCTGGCCGACCCCGATCCAACGTTTCACGATGTGGTGCTGGCTGGCGAACCGATGCGCTTGGCGCGGCTCATCGCGCCAAAACGCGCCGTTGAGCGCGTCGTACTGATCGCCGTGCAGGTAGCCGAACCGATCGAACGACGCCAAGCGTTGGTGACCGAGGTGATCACCGGGGTGATGTTGCCGCAATTTGCCATTGTGCCCATCGCCGTGGTACTGGTGTGGTTTGGGTTGAGCCGCGGCCTGCGGCCGTTGGCACAATTGCAAGCGCACCTGGCGCAGCGCCGCCCCAGCGACTTGTCGCCGCTCGACCCAGAACGCGTGCCGGAGGAGATCCGTCCGCTCATCGTCGCGTTCAACGCCTTGATGCAGCGGCTGGAAACGAACCTGGCGGCACAACGCCGCTTCATCGCCGACGCGGCGCATCAGATGCGCACGCCGATCACCGCGCTGAAGATCCAGGCAGAGCTGGCGTTGCGCGCCACCAACCCGCAAGAACAGCGCCGCGCCTTGGAGCAACTGCACCACGCCGCCAGCCGCAGCGCGCATCTCATCACCCAGCTGCTGACGCTGGCGCGCACTGAAGCCAGCAGCGAGCAAGTGCATCAGATGGCCCCGACCGACCTGGTGACGATCCTGCGCGACGTGCTGATGACCCTGTACCCCAAAGCCAGCGCCACACGCTTGGAGCTGACGTTCGATGCGCCCGAGGCGCCGGTCGAGGTGCTCGGTAACGCGCTGATGCTCGGCGAGCTGTTCAAAAACCTCATCGACAACGCGATCACCTACACCCCGGAAAATGGCCAAGTCTGGGTACGCCTCATCACCACCCCCGCCGAGGTACGGATACACATCGACGATACCGGCCCGGGCATTCCCCCCGAATGGCGCGAGCGGGTGTTCGAACCGTTCGTGCGCCTTCCCGAAGCGTGTTGCGACGGTTCAGGCCTGGGGCTGGCGATTGCGCGCGAAATCGCCCAGCGCCACCGCGCCCAACTCGTGATCGGCGTGCCCGACTCGGGGCAAGGCACGAGAGTCACGGTGAGTTTTCCGTTGGAGGCACAGGCGCGAGGCAGCGCACCACGCTGAGTGGCCGTCGCGTGGAATCCGACAGCCTCTTGCGGCGGCTATGCTTGATTCCTACCGTCGCAAAACGACTGCCCTTCGGTTCCGCCTGCGCCGGTCGCCCGAGGCGACGCTCCTTGCCAGCGCACCGCCCGCGGATGCGCCACCCCAAAGAGATCGAGCACCCGGTACGCGAACGCATCGGCCATCGCTTCCACGCTCGTTGCACCGGCATAAAACATCGGCACCGGTGGCATCACGATCGCCCCGGCTTCCGTGGCCTGGGTCATCGCGCGCAGATGCACGAGATTGAGCGGCGTTTCGCGCACCGCCAGCACCAATTGTCGCCGCTCCTTGAGCGTGACATCCGCGGCGCGCGCAATCAAGTTGTCGGTCAGCCCATACGCCACCGCCGCCAGGGTCTTGATGCTACAGGGGATCACCACCATGCCGCGGGTAGGAAACGAGCCGCTGGCAATCGGCGCCGCGAGGTCCTCGTCACGGTAACAGACCGCCGCCAGCTGCGGCCAATCTGGAGCGCCGTCCTCGAGTTCCAGTCGTGCCGTGCGCCGTGCCGCGCGTGAGATGACGAGATGCACCGGCAACGTCACCTCCTGCGCCGCGAGCAAAAAGCGGTGCGCGAGCAACGCCCCCGAAGCGCCAGTCACGGCCACCACCAAAGGCAAAGACGGGTCAGGCACGAGCATGGGCTGGCTTTTCCGAACCGCGTGGCTCAACGCGGGTCAAAGAGTAGCCTCGGACAAGGCTGGCGCCATGGCGGCGAGAATTGCCGTTGGGACGTTTGCCAAAATTTCGCTTACCGACAGGCGGTTGCTGGCACGACATCGGGGTTGGACTCAAGGGCAGTTTGCTGGCGCGCCCGGCAGGAATCGAACCTGCGACCTTTGGCTTCGGAGGCCAACGCTCTATCCACTGAGCTACGGGCGCGGGGTGAGAAACGCCAAAGCAAAGATTTTAGCATGCTTTACGAGACAGCGCGAATTCTGCGATAATCTTCGCATACTTTTTTTCGTTTCGCCAAACGCAAGGAGCGATCGACCGATGAAACGCTTCGTTTTGCTCGCGGGCAGCGTCGCGCTGCTTGCTGCCTGTTCGCAATCTTCCACCCCTGATGACAACGCTTCGCTGCAAGCGATCCTGCCGGTGGCGAGCGTCAAATTGGAATTCAAAAAAGTCGAACCGGGCAAGCGCACCGGAGAAGAGATCTACAACGCCATCTGCAAAAGCTGCCACGCGACGGGTACGCTCGGCAGCCCCAAGACCGGCGACAAGGAGGCGTGGGCGCCGCGCCTCACCAAAGGGTTCGAGTACCTGGTGCAAACCGCCATCAACGGCATCGGCCAAATGCCACCGCGCGGCGGCGGGTCGGATCTGACCGACGTCGAAGTGGCACGGGCCGTCGCGTACCTCGCCAACCAGGCAGGAGCGGGCTTTACCGAACCGCCGGTGGAATGAGCGGCAACGGGGTTGCCGCCGGAAGCGCCGCGGCGCTGGTGTGAAGACTCACGCTGGGGCGCGCGCCAAGAGTGCCTTGAGCGCGGCGATCTTTTCCCTTGCCGCTTCTTTCGGGGTGGGCGCGTCGCGCTGTTTGACGCGCACGTGTTCTCCCATCTCGGCCAAGAAGCGCGACGGTTCGCACACCCGCCAGTCGCGTCCGTCGCGCCGCCGTTCGCAATACGTGATCGTGAGCGTGCGCTGCGCGCGGGTCACCCCCACGTACATCAGGCGCCGCTCTTCCTCCACATTGCCGGCGTCGAGCGCGCTTTGATGCGGCAGCACCCCCTCTTCGACGCCGATCAGAAAGACGTGGGCAAACTCCAGCCCCTTGGCTGCATGCAGGGTGGCCAGCTGCACCGCGTCCACCGTCTCGTCATCCTGCCGCTCCAGCCGCGCCACCAGCGTCATCGTCTGCGTCACGTCCAGTAGGGTCGCGCCGTCGGCTTCGCCTTTGCGTTCGATCCACGCGAAAAACTCCCCAAGCGACTTCGCCTTGGCCTCCGCGTCGCGCGGCGGTAGCGTGTTGAGGTAATGCTCCTGCAGTGGCACCGCGGCAAAGAGCTCGCGTACCAGACGGCCGGCTGGCTCTCGTTCGGCGCGGTAGCGCATGCGGTTGATGAACGCGGCAAAGGCGCGCATTTCCTGAAGTGCCGCTTGGGGCACGTGCGCTTCGACGCCGGTCTCAAAGAGCGCCGCAAAAAGGCTCAGATGCCGCAGGCCGGCGTAGCGCGACAACGCCGCAAGGCTCGTGGCGCCCACCCCACGACGCGGCGTGGTGATCGCGCGCACGAACGCCGGATCGTCGTCCTCGTTCAAAAGCAATCGCAGGTACGCCATCGCGTCGCGGATCTCGCTGCGCTCAAAATACGACTGCCCGCCGGAAAGCACGTACGGGATGCGGCGCGCGCGCAACGCTTGTTCGAGCAGCCGCGCCTGGTGGTTACCCCGGTACAGCACCGCAAAATCACGCCAGCCACCCCGGTAAGCGAACCGCCGCGCGTCGATTTCCGCGGCGACCCACTCGGCTTCGGCTTCCGGATCGCGGCATGGCACCACGGCAATCGGCTCCCCTGCCCCATGCTGCGACCACAAGCGTTTGGCAAAGAGCTTGTCGTTATGGGCAATCAGCGTATTGGCCGCTTCCAGGATGGTGCGGGTGGAGCGGTAGTTTTGCTCCAGCTTGATCACCTCCAGCTGCGGGTAATCCGCCAACAGCGCTTTGAGGTTGCCGACGTCGGCGCCGCGCCAGGCGTAGATCGCCTGATCGTCGTCCCCGACCGCGGTCAAACGCCCCTGCACCCCGGCCAACGCTTTGACGAGCTCGTATTGCGTGCGGTTGGTGTCCTGATACTCGTCGATCAAAAGATAGCGCACCCGATGCTGCCAGCGCGCCCGCACCTCGGGTTGCTCGGCAAAAAGCTTCAAGGGCAGCAGGATCAGATCGTCGAAATCCACCGCGTGATACGCCCTGAGCGCCCGCTCGTAGTCGCGATAGACGCGCGCTGCAGCCAACGCCGTGTCGTCCTGCGCCCTCTGTTCGGCCACTTCCGGGGTCACCGCCTGGTTCTTCCACGCCGAGATCTGCGCCTGTACCGCCGCTACCCATGGGCGGTCGGCGTCTTTCATCAATTCGGCGATCACCCCTTGCGCGTCGTGCGTATCGAGAATGGAAAAGCGCGGCTTGAGTCCCAGCGCCGCGTGTTCCTCGCGCAGGATCTTGACGCCGAAGGAATGAAACGTGCTCACCGTCAGGCCCGAGGGCACCCGGCCACCGAGCAGCTGCGCCACCCGCTCCTGCATTTCGCGCGCCGCTTTGTTGGTGAAAGTGATCGCCACTACCTGCCGCGGCAAGTAACCGACCTCTTGGATGAGATAGGCGATCTTGTGGGTGATCACCCGCGTTTTGCCACTGCCGGCGCCCGCCAGCACCAGGCACGGCCCGTCGAGATAGGCCGCGGCGCGCCGCTGCGCTTCGTTCAACGCCGCGAGTAAGCTCATGCCGCGCCCACCGCCTCGGCTTGCTGGTCGGCCCAGTAGGACGAACGCACCATCGGGGCGCAGGCGGCGTGCAAAAAGCCGAGTTCGGCGGCTTTTTCCTCGTACCAGGCGAAAGTTTGCGGGGGCACGAACCGGGCCACCGGCAGATTACCGGGGCGCGGTTGCAGATACTGGCCGATGGTCAGCATCTCGACGTCGTGCGCGCGCAAATCCTGCATCACCGCGACGATCTCTTCGTCCGTTTCGCCCACCCCAACCATCAGCCCGGACTTGGTGACCACTTGCGGGTAGCGGCGCTTGAATTCCTGCAGCAGCCGCAGCGAATGCGCGTAGTCGGCCCCAGGGCGCACCGCCCGGTACAGCCGCGGCACGGTCTCCAGATTGTGGTTGAGCACGTCCGGTAGTCCTTCGGCGAACACCGCCAGCGCCGTCTCCAGCCGGCCGCGGAAATCGGGCACCAACAGCTCGATCTTCGTGCCCGGGGACGCGCGCCGGATCGCCTGCACGCACGCAACGAAATGCCCGGCGCCGCCGTCGCGCAGATCGTCGCGATCCACGCTGGTGATCACCACGTAGCGCAGCTGCATCGCCGCCACCGTCGCCGCCAACCGCTGCGGCTCTTCGGGGTCGGGCGGCAACGGCCGGCCGTGCGCCACGTCGCAGAACGGGCATCTTCGCGTGCAGATATCCCCCAGGATCATGAACGTTGCGCTGCCCTTGCCGAAGCATTCGTGGATGTTCGGGCAGCTGGCTTCTTCACACACCGTATGCAGCCCCTGCGCACGCAGGATCTGCCTGACGCCGTGGTAGCGTTCCAGCGCCGCGCCGCTGGGCAACCGCGTGCGGATCCATTCGGGAAGTTGCTGCCGCGGCTGCGGCACGATCTTGACGGGAATGCGCGCGGTCTTGGCCGCGCCGCGCGCCTTGACCGGTGCCGAAATTTCCGCTTTGGTCGCCCCTTCGCAGAGGGCTTTCGTCGACGTTGCCAGAAACGCCTGCCGGGGTGAGCGGGTTTGCACCTCGCCTGGCCCCGAGTCTGCCGCAGGGGTGAACTCGGGGAGTGACGGCAACGGCGCTTGCGAAGGGGCAAGTAAAAGAGACGAGCTTCCCACCGGCTCCCTGAGCGACGCCGCCGGGAGGGGAAATACCGGCGCTGCGCCTTCGCTGTTCCCGCGGCGCGATTCGAAACCGGCGGCTCCGAGCAACGCGGTGAGTTCGGCGGCCGCTTGCGGCAACGTCGGCGCCCAGCCCCAGTCAGCGGTGCGGGTGACCGGCAAGCCCGCGTAGCCGCACGGGTTGATGTAGGCAAAAGGCGTCAGATCGCCGGTGAGATTGAGGCTGACGCCGTGATAGCTCCAGCCGCGCCGTACCCGCAGCCCCAGCGAGGCAATCTTGGCACCGGACACATACACCCCCGGCGCCCCCGCACGGCGCTCCCCGGCAATGCCATGCGCGGCCAAGAGCTCGATCACCGCCTGCTCCAGTTGCCACACCAACGAGCGAACCATCAGCCCGCGGCGTTTGAGGTCGAAAAGCACATACACGACCAACTGCCCCGGGCCGTGGTACGTCACTTGGCCGCCGCGGTCGGTGCGCACCACGGGGATACCGCTCGCCCGCGCCGCCGGCAACAGGTGCGTCTCGTCCGCGGCCATGCCCAAGGTATACACGGGC
>FWWL01004446.1_pt1 | contig 23662 bp, 21 predicted proteins | sample 2228331 | NCBI WGS metagenome assembly FWWL01 (sample SAMEA103939775, study PRJEB20133) | metagenome | reverse complement strand
TGTAGGGTGGCCCGCTGCTCCGCCTGAGCTTGCCGGAGTACGGCGGCGGGATCCCGAGGTAGCCTTGTCCCCTGCGGGTGGACCCGCACAACACCGGACATGGCCGGACCATGCACGATGCAGCTGTACACGTAGGTCCCGGGCTTGGTAAAACGCAGGCGGTACCTGAAGCGGGGCCACGCCTTCGGATCCTCCGGGGGCACGCCGGAGTTCCGGTAGCCCTGCCCGTCGTACTCCCCGGAGCCCACGGGGAAGGCCACCTGCGGGTTCACGTACGCGGCCTTCCCTTCCATGATCACGAAGGGTGGTAGCTTTTCTCCGCCGGCGAAGGCGACGTTGTGGAAGCCCGCGAACTGCCACTCCACCACGTCGCCTATGGGGATGTCCACCACGCGGGGATGGAAAAAGTTGGACCACACGCTGCCGTCCCGGGTCAGCCCGCCCGCGATCACTGTCCACGTGCGGCTCTGGGCTCCGGCATGCGGCGCGATGCCATCGGACCATGTCGCATCCCTCCTCCAGATGTTTGTGGGAATGCCCACGGAGGACACGATAGCCTGCAAAAAAGGACCTGCCATCCGTGAAAAGGCGGATATCGCCCTTCCTAGGTCCCGGAGACCTCCGCGATGTTCAGCGTGCGGGGCTACCGGATCTTCAAGGCAGAGAAGACCTGATCCGCGCTCAGGCTCAGCTCGGGGACGACGTCGCTCAGATCTACCCTGTCGTCCCCTCGGACGACCTGCGGGGGTTGCCCGGGACGGAACACCAGGATGGACTCGTCCTCCGGGTCCGCCAGGAGGGCCACCCGCACACCGTTCGCGATGTACCACAAACAGCGCCGGATCAGGGCATTCGGGGCCTGTTCCGGGGACACGATCTCCACGGCGAGATCCGGTGGCTCCCGGAAGTCGTCCGTAAGCTTCCCCTGATCGTCTACCGGGATGCGATCCCACCGGTACACGGCGACGTCCGGGACGTAGGAGCGGCCGCCGAAGGTCGTTCGTAGCTCCGGGAACGCCATGGCCAGCTGGTGGGGCTCGGTGAACCGGTTCACGAGTTCGGCCAGTCTGTACTGGATCCGACTGTGCCTACCCCTCGGCGACACCTTCTGTGTAATCACCCCGTTCTCGTATTCCAGCGCCGGCTCCTCCTCCGGACGCCTCAAGAACTCCTCCAGCGAAAGCCCCTTCCGTACGACGGCCACGGCCCTCCCTCCTGACCACTCCCTCCTCATCGTACACGGCGTCCGCGGAGGTGGCGATCCCTTGCTCCACAACCCAGGCGGCGATCTGGGCCCGGGAGCGGAAGCCCAGCTTGTTGAGGATGTGCAGCACGTGGCTATCCACCGTCCGCTCGGAGACCCCAAGCGCTGCGGCGATCTCGCGGTTCGTGAGGCCTCGGGTGAGCCCCCTCGCCACCTCCTGCTCCCGCGGTGAGAGGTGCGCCTTCTGCCTGTCCGTGAGGGCCTCTCGAACCACCTCCACGAGCGGCAGGATACCTCCCTTGACGCGCTCTGCCTCAAACCCACAGGCCACCAACGCCGCGCGGGTCCGGCGGAAGGCGGCTTCGATGGCCGCCCGTTGGAAGATCGGAGGCGGAGCTCCCACCTGGTTTCGCAGGGCTTCCGCCGCCCCCAGCCACCGGGCTGCGGCCCGGAGATCCGGTGTGAGCGTGGCGAGTCCCTCTAAGCACTCTGCGATCCCCCTTCGGGATGCCAAGTCCCACCGCAGGGCGAGGCTATCGCGGTAATGCTGTGCGGCTTCCGCTGGACGGTTCATCGCCCGGGCGGTGGCCCCGAGATCCGCGAGGGTGAGGGCGATCCCGAGTTTGTCCTGGAGGTCCCGAAACCGCGCAAGGGCCTGCTCGAGGAGGTTGCGGGCCTGCTCATGGCGGCCCTCCTGGTACGCGAGCTGGCCCATCTCCTGCAGGCAGACCGCCATGCCCCACGGATCCCCGCACTCCCGGTACAAGCCCATAGCCTGCCTAAGTAGACTCCGGGCCGGCTTCGGCTTTCCCCCTGCCAGCGCCACGAGGGCGAGGCTGGAGCACGAAATCGCCACGCCCCAAGGGTGACCCATCTCCCGGTAGCGCCGGAGGCCCTCCCTCAGGGAAGAAGCCGCGCGGCGGTAGTCCCCCCGAGCCCGGGCCACGTGGGCGAGGATCCTCAGGGTGGAGACGATTCCAAGGGTATCCTGCGCCGCGGTAAACCCCTCCAGGGCCATCCGTCCCCAGCTCTCCGCCGCAGGGCCCAGAACTCCCCGAGGGCACCCGCGAGGGCGAGGGCAGAGGAGGGATCCGCGCGGGTTCCAAACTCCTGGATCACCGCCCGGAGGTTGTCGTGGTCGGCCTCCACCTGGTCCAGGGTCTCGGCCTGCACGGGGCCAGCTAGCTGCGTATCACAGCGTTCCGCAAACTGGAGGAAGAACCGGGCGTGGCGGTCTTCCACCTCCTCGGCCTCGCCGCTCAACGCGAGCTGCTCACATGCGAACTCCCGGACGGACGTGAGCATCCGGAACCGCATGGGCTGCAGCGCCCGCTCCACGAGGCTCTTGTCCCGGAGCGCGGCCACGGCCTCCAGCATCTCCTCCTCGGGAACGCCGCACACCGCGGCCGCGGCCTCCACGGTCCAGCCCCCTCGAAAGACGCCCAGTCGTCGGAAGACCCGCTGCAACCCGGGCGGAAGCAGGGCATAGCTCCACCCCACCGCGGCCCGCAAGGTCTGATGACGGTCGGGGAGGTCGCGGGCCGCACGGCTCAGCAGGGACACCCGGTGGTTCAGGATCGTCTGCGGCGGAAGCCACGCGAACGCGGATGCCGCAAGCTCCAGGGCGAGGGGAAGCCCATCCAACCGCACGCACAGTTCGGCGACCGCTCGGGCGTTTTCCGCGTCGAGCCGGAAGCCTCGATCCACGGCCCGCACGTGACTGAGAAGCAGGGCCACCGAGGGAATCTGGACGAGGCGGTCGGGCTCAGGAAGGTCGTGCGGATCCGGGACCGCGAGGGGGGACACGCAGAACCGGTGTTCCTCCCGCAGCCGCAGGGGTTCACGGCTGGTCACGAGCACCCGCAGACCCAAGACCGCCTCCAGGAGGTGAGCCACCTCCGCGGCGGCTTCCAGCACGTGCTCGAAACGGAGGCGAGGTCTGTAAAGGCGACGCCGTCCCGGAACGCGCCCGCACACCGGTGGGCACACTCCACCGCAAGCCGGGTCTTTCCCACTCCGGGCGGCCCCGTCAGGGTCAGAAGCCGCACTCCTGCGTCGAACAGCAGCGAGCGGATCTCCGCAAGTTCCCGTGCTCGCCCCACGAGGGGCGAGGAGGGGACGGCAAGCCGGGCGGGTCGCAAGCAGGTCTCCCGTTTGGGAAGTTCCACCCCTGCTGGGCCGAATCCTGCTCCCCGCGCGCGGCTCCAGGAGTCCGTGGTAGACTGCTTGCGGAGCCTTGAGGATGGAGGTGAGGCGATGCCAACCGTCTACCTTCCTACGCCCCTGCGCCGGCTCACAAACGGCCAGGCCCGGGTGCAGGTGCCGCCCGGCACCGTGGAGGAGGTCCTCGACGCCCTCGATGCCCAGTTCCCCGGACTACGGGCCCAGATCTGCGACGAGCAGGGGGAGGTGAAGGCTTTCATCAACGTCTTCGTGAACGGCACCGAGATCCGGGCGCTCCAGGGCCGGAAGACCCTCGTGGGCCCGGAGGACGAGGTGTCCATCATTCCGGCCATGGCGGGAGGCGCGGGGTGACGGGCGGCGACGGCTCCGCGGGTGTCCTTCCGGCGGTGCACCGGTCCCTTCCAGACCTCGCCTTCGTGCCCGTAGAGGACGTCCTGCTGCACGAGGAGTGCGACCCTGACCGGGTGGCGCGCCTGTGCCGGCGCCTCGAGGAGGAGGGAGTCCTGAAGAACCCGCCCGTGGCTGCACGGCTCGGGTCCCGGGTGGTGGTCCTGGATGGCGCCAACCGTACGGAGGCCCTGCGGGCCCTCGGTGCCCGCACCATCTTCCTGCAGCGAGTGGACTACGGGGATCCCGGGGTGGAACTCCGGACCTGGTGGCACCTGATCACGGAAGCCGCTCCGGACCTCGAAGGCCGTCTCCGGAGGTTATTGCCCCTGGAGCGGATGGGAGATGGGGAGGCAGTACGGGCCCTGGAAGCGGGCCGGATCCTCGCGTACCTGTGGCTTCAAGGCCGTACCTTCGCCCTCCCGCGTGGAACCTCCCTCGAGGAGGACGCGGCGCGCCTCCGTGGGCTCGTGCGCGCATACCGAACGGAGGGCCGGATCCACCGGGTGCTGGGCCAAGACCCGGAGCAGCTCGCCCGGGAGTACGGGGAGCTTGGCATGCTGGTGGCCTTCCCCCCGTTTACCAAGCAGGAGATCTTGGAGATGGCCCAAAACGGCATCAAGCTTCCCACGGGTGTCACGCGCCACGTGATCCCCGGACGGGCTCTGCGAGTGAATGTGCCGCTGGAGCGCATGCGGAGCGGGGAATCCCCGGAGGCGCTCGAGGCGTGGCTCCGGGAATGGGTGCAGCAGAAGGTCCTAAACCACCAGGTGCGGTACTACGCGGAGCCTACATTCCTGTTTGACGAGTGAGACCATGGCGTACCGGTTCGTCTCCGCAAAGCCTCAAATCGGTGAAGATCTCTTAAGCCGGATCGGAAACACGCCGCTATTGCGTCTGCGCCGGATCACCCGGGGTCTTTCGCCGCGGGTGGAGATCTACATCAAGGCGGAGTGGTTCAACCCTGGCGGTTCCGTGAAGGACCGACCCGTGCTCCGGATGATCGAAGAGGCGGAGCGGGCGGGGCTTCTGACCCCAGACAAGATCATCCTGGATTCCACCTCCGGGAACGCGGGCATCGCCTACGCCATGATCGGTGCCGCGAAGGGCTATCGGGTCAAGCTGGTGATGCCCGCCAACGCCAGTGAGGAGCGCAAGCGCCGCATCCGCGCGTACGGGGCGGAGATTGTTTTCTCCGACCCTCTCGAGGGCTCGGACGGCGCCATCCTGCTGGCCCGGGAGATCTACGCGCAAGATCCCAACCGGTACTACAAGCCGGACCAGTACAACAACCCCGCCAACTGGCGGGCCCACTACGACACCACGGGCCCCGAGATCATCGCCCAGACGGAGGGTCGCATCACCCACTTCGTGGGCACCCTGGGGACCACGGGGACCGTAGTGGGTGTGGGCCGGCGGCTGCGGGAGTTCTCGCCGGACATCGAGATCATCGCCGTGGAGCCCGATAGCCCTCTCCACGCCATCGAGGGCCTCAAGCACATCGAGAGCTCCATCCGGCCCGGCATCTACGATCCCACCGTCCACCACCGGAAGATCGGGGTGAGCACGGAGGCCGCGTACGAGATGGCCCGGCGGCTGGCGCGGGAGGAGGCGATGTTCGTGGGGCCGTCCACGGGCGCGGCCCTGGTGGCAGCCTTGGAGGTGGCCCGGGAGCTTGAGGAGGCGGTGATGGTGGTCCTGGCTCCGGACGGGGGGGACCGCTACCTTACGACCCCGCTCTGGCGGGACCTCTGAAGGAGGAGTACAGTGGTGTTGAGGGTTCGGCCGGAGCACCTGGAGGAGATGGTGGCCCACGCCCGGGCGGAGGCCCCGAACGAGTGCGTGGGGTTGCTCTTCGGCCGGGACGACAGGGTCGAGCGGGTATGGCGGGGAACCAACATCCACCGCAGTCCCTTCTCCTACCAGATGGATCCCGCAGAGCTGCTGCGGGCCTTCCGGGAGATGGAGGCCGCTGGCCTGGAGCTGGTGGGGATCTACCACTCCCACCCGGCCGCCCCCGCCTACCCGTCGAAAACCGATGTGGCCCGGGCGTATTACCCGGAGGCGGTGTACGTGATCGTCTCTCTGCAGGAGGATCCTCCCGTAATCCGGGCCTTCCGAATCCAGGACGGCCGGGTCACCGAAGAGGACGTGAGGGTGGAATGAGGGTCTCCACGCGGGCGGAGTACGGCATCCGGGCCTTGATCGACCTCGCTCTATTTGAGTCGTTGGGCCCGGTGCAGACCCACGACATCGCCCGCCGCCAGGGCCTCCCGGAACCCTACCTGAACCAGATCCTCAGCGCCCTGCGCCGGGCCGGGATCGTGGTGAGCAAGCGGGGGCCAGGGGGAGGCCACCTCCTGAGCCGACCGCCGGAGGAGATCTATCTAAGCGAGGTGTTCCTAGCCCTCGAGGGGACTCCTTCCCCATGGGAGTGCGTGGACACCTCAGACCCGAGCTGCGCGTATGCCGTGGGCTGCGGCCTACGGCCCCTGTGGCAGCGAATCCGGGAGGCCACGGAGCACGTCCTCCGCACCACCACCCTCGCCGACCTCCTCCCCCGGACCGCCTTCGGCCTCCGACCGCAGCACGCGGACCTCAGGCGTCCCAGTCGCCTCTAGTCGCCTCCCCGCGGGAAAAAGCCGACGAACGGTATAATGGCACGGGAGGGTTCGGAATACGAAGGATGGGGAAGGCGTTGAGTACACCAGAGCGTGAGCCGAGAGAAGCAGCGGATTTGGACCTCCGCCGCAAGCGGTTCGAGGGGATGGTGGCCCAGCACCTGGACGCCCTCTACGCGGCGGCCCTCCGTCTCACCCGGAACCGGGAGGACGCGGAGGACCTGTTGCAGGAGACCCTCCTGAAGGCGTGGCGATCCTTCCACACCTTTGAGGAGGGCACCAACGCCCGGGCGTGGCTGTTCCGCATCCTGATGAACGCCCACATCGACCGGTATCGCAAGGCCACGCGAGAGCCGGAAGTGAGTGATGTGGAGGACGTGGGCGAGTTCTACCTGTACAGCAAGGTGCAGGAATCCGAACAGCTGCGGGAAGTCGGGGATCCTGAGAAGCTGCTTGAGGGGATCATGGAGCAGGAGGTGCGGGAAGCCCTGGAGAGCCTACCGGAGTACTTCCGCAGCGTGGTGATCCTCGCAGACCTGCAGGGCTTCTCCTACAAGGAGATCGCGGATATCCTGGGGATCCCCGTAGGGACTGTCATGTCCCGCCTCTTCCGGGGCCGGAGGCTTCTGCAGAAGAAGCTGTGGGACTACGTCCGGACCCACCACCGGATCGCGGCCACACCGGCCTCCGGTGAGGCCGGCGTGGTCAAGGGGTAAGCGGGGGCGAGGGCCTTGGACTGTCGGGAGTTCCTGCAGCAGCTCTGGAGGTTTTTGGACGGAGAGCTCGACGACGGCGCCTGTGGGGAGCTCCGGGCGCACCTGGAGCGGTGTCCGGAGTGCTGGGAGCACTACCGGTTCGAGGATACCCTGCGTGCGTTCATCCGCCGGTGCTGCCAGGAACCGGCTCCGGAGCTCGTCCGCCGCCGCGTGATCCGCTTCATCGCCCGGATCACCACGGACGAAGGGTAGACCGCCCTCCGGTCCGTGGGCGGTGCTACAATCCCGCCGTGCGGCGGGCTGCCATCGACATCGGGACCAACTCCGTCCGCCTGCTGGTGGCGGACGTGGAGGACGGCCGGATCACCCCTGTCCTCCAGCGCATGGAGATCACGCGTCTGGGAGAGGGCCTGTCGCAAAGCCCCGTGCTGATCCCTCAGGCCATCGGCCGTACCGTTCGGGCGGTGCGGGAGTTCGCGGCCGAGGCGGAGCAGATGGGTGTGGCCTCCCTGGTCGTATTCGGCACCAGCGCCCTCCGGGAGGCCCACAACCGCGCCACCTTAGAGCGGGATCTCAAGCCCCTACGGGTCCGGATCCTCACCGGCGAGCAAGAAGCGGAGCTCTCCTTCTTCGGCGCCCTGGCAGGACTCCCGGACCTCACGGGCCGCATCCTCGTCCTCGACGTCGGTGGGGGGAGCACCGAGCTCACCCTCGGAACCCGCGACCGCATCGAAGCCCGCACGAGCCTGCCCCTCGGCGCCGTCCGCATGACGGAGCGGTTCATCCGCAGCGACCCCGCCGCGGAGGTGGAGCTGGAGGCCCTAAGCCGGACCGTTGCCCAGAACCTCGGCCCCTACCGGAAGACCTTCTCCCGACCGGACGTGGCCGTGGGCGTGGGCGGAACCGCCACCACCTTAGTGGCCATCGACCTCGCCCTCGACCCCTACGACCCTACCCGGGTCCACGGCGCCCGGCTCACGCGGCAGAAGGTGGCCTCCATGGCGCGGGGCCTGTGCGCCATGCCCCTCGCCCTCCGCCGGCGGCTTCCTGGACTTCAGCCGGAACGGGCGGACATCATCTGCGCGGGTGCCGTCCTCCTCGCGTCAATCCTTCGGGAATTGGAGATCCCGGAGCTCGTGGTGAGCGAGAGCGACCTACTGTGGGGTGCACTCCTCCGGCTGCGGTAAGGTATTGCCGGCGGGCCGCTTTCCCGGGATCCACCCACCGCCCTTGGGGGGCGCCTCCCTGCCACCTCGGTGCCGCGTGCCCGCCGGCACTGTCTACTTTGCCACAGGGGGTTCGGATTCCTTCCGAAGAATCCTCTGAACCGTCTGACGGAATGGAAAGGATGGATTTTGCGTTTGATGGAGTTGGCAGTGGTGGTATACTTGAAGTTGGCGGCGCGGGGTGGAGCAGCCAGGTAGCTCGCCGGGCTCATAACCCGGAGGTCGCGGGTTCAAATCCCGCCCCCGCTACCAGGATTTGGAGGGCGCGGCCAAAGGCCGCGCCCTTCGTGTTTTGGGATCCGGGCCTGGATCATCCCCCACCGGCCTCCCACCATCCACGCTGGGTCCGTCTCCGTGACCCGGCGCACCACCTCTTCTGCCAGTCCTACCGCCACCTCGGACTTCAGGGTCCGCAGGGCCACGAAGGCCGTGGGGAAGTAGGCGGTGGCGTGTTCGAGGGGCGTGGTGGGTGGCCAGTGCACGTCCCCCACGAGGCGCCGGTAGTTGGCGTCTCCTTTCAGGATCACGAGGTCTGCGGCCCCAAGCTCTGCTTCCAGATCCCGCGGCATCTCGAAGTATGCAAGGCTTGTGACGAAGAACCAGTGGGCCCGAAGGCGTACCCTTCCCTCCCGCAGGAAGGCCCGAAGGCGCTCCTCAAGTGCTCCCAGGCTCCCTCCAGCCCCCGCCAACGCCTCCAGGGTGGCCAATACATCAAGAGGGGTCGCGTCCGAGACGAAGAAGGGATGCCACTTCACGTGCAGGTCAACTTCCCCCGCAATCCCCTGCGTCAGCAGGAAGTCCACGAGGGCGAGGTCTGAGAGGAGCTCCCGGCCCGCGTTGTCCAGGACTACCGCGATCCGAAGACCTGAAGAACGGGCCAGAAACGCCCACACGGACTCCGTGTCGTCTGCGACGAGCCCGGTACGGGGATCCTGGCCCGCGGCCCGGGCCTCCTCCGCGACCTCCGGAAGGCTGAGATCGAACCGGTTGCCCCACAGGCTCGCCAGGAAGAGCTGCTGGAACCGGTCCCGGGGGTCCTGGGGAAGGGCTTGGAGGAAGGTTGCTAAGGTCCGAAGGCCCTCATGGAGCTCCGCCTCCTTCATCCTCCAAAAGGGATCCACGCCGTACCAGGGGCCGATCTGGAAGTACCGGGTGGCCTCCAGGAGCCTCCGGTAAAAGAAGGCCTCCGCCCAGTACCACGGCACGTCCTGCCAGCTCGCGCCCAGGTAGGGGCGCGAGAGGACGTCCCACAGCGGCCGATCCTGCGCGGGTTCCGTGAGGGGCCCGATCGACCCGTGGAGGATCTCCTCCTGAAGGTCCCTCAGGGCCGCCCGGATCTCCGGCGGAAAGGGGTTCTGGTCCGATACCTCCTCCAGGATCCGGGGAATCCGGATCTGGAAGGTGCGCTGGGCCAGGGAGCCTGGGTCTGAGGTCCGCAGCGGAGGCGGAAGGGCGTGGCGGTCCACTCGGGGTGGGGGAAGGTCCACAGGCCCGATTCCCATACACTCTTATCTTGGACAAGAGCCCGCGGAGGTCCTCGGCCGCCGAAGAGGAAGCAGCGGCGTGCAGCGCGAATTCCGCGGGAGGACCAGTTCTCGGGAAGGGAGGGCGCGATGGCGGAACGGGAGCCCACCTTTGCGAGCCCGGACGAGGAGCGCGCGTACCTGGAGCAGGTGAAGGCGGAGCTCGATGCCGCGCAGACCAAGGAGGAGGTCATCGCGGTCTGGAAGCGGCACTACCTCAAGATCGGCCACCGAAAGCTGGGCCGGCTGCTCCTCGGCCGCCCCATCGAAGAGCTCATCCGGTCCAGGAGGTAGCCGTGGAGACGGCAGAGGAGCTCTTGCGGGTGGATCGCGCGCACCTCATCCATCCCCTCCACCACCCCCTGGACCACGACGACCCCATCCTCTTCGTCGAGGGAAAGGGCGCTGTCCTGCGGGACGCGCAGGGCAAGGAGTACATCGACGGCCTTGCGTCCCTGTGGAACGTGAACATCGGGCACGGGCGGACGGAGATCGCGGAAGCGGCCGCCGCGCAGATGCGGCGGCTGGCCTACACCAGCGCCTACGCGGGCTACACGAACGAACCCGCCATCCGGCTCGTGGACCGCCTGCTCCGCCTCGCGTACCCCAACCTCTCCGGGATTTACTTCACCACCTCCGGCGCGGAGGCCAACGAGACCGCCTTCAAGATCGCCCGCTACTACTGGAAGCGGCGGGGCGTTCCCACGAAGACGAAGATCATCACCCGCGTTCACGCCTACCACGGAGTCACGCTCGCCGCCATGAGCGCTACGGGGATCCCCGCCTACCAGCAAATGTTCGAGCCCCTCGTGCCGGGGTTCGTGCACATCCTCCCCTCCTACCCGTACCGGTATCCCGGCTCCATGGCCGAGGCCCTGGAGGAGGCCATTCTGCGGGAAGGGCCTGAGACCGTGGCCGCCTTCATCGCGGAGCCTGTAATGGGTGCGGGCGGCCTCATCCCGCCCACTCCGGACTACTTCCCCGCCGTCCGGGCGATCTGCGACCGGTATGACGTGCTGCTCATCGCGGACGAGGTGATCACGGGATTCGGCCGCACGGGGCGCTGGTTTGCCCTGGAGCATTGGAACGTGCTGCCCGACCTCGTGACCTTCGCCAAGGGGGTAACGAGCGCCTACCTGCCGCTTGGGGGCGTGATGGTCTCCCAGAAGATCCACGAGGCCATCCTGGACGCCCCACTGGAGCAGCGGTTCATGCACGCGGCCACCTACTCCGCCCACGCCACCTGCTGCGCCGTGGCCCTGGCGAACCTGGACATCCTGGAGCAGGAGAACCTCGTCCCGCGCGCTGCAGCTATGGGCGCCCGCCTGCTGGAGGGACTCCAGACCCTCCGGGAGCTCCCCGTGGTGGGGGACGTGCGGGGCCTTGGGCTCATGGCCGGGGTGGAGTTCGTGGAGGACCGGAGGACGAAGGAGCCCGCGGTCGGGATCGGTGCCCGGGTCCTCCGGGAGGCCCGAAAGCGCGGGTTACTGGCCCGGTTGCGGGTGGGTCAGGGGGGAGCGCATCCCATCGGCGACGTGATCTGCCTCGCCCCGCCCTTCGTGATCACCGAGCAGCAGGTGGACCGGATCGTGGAGATCTTGCACGAGGCCATCCGGGCTGCCATGGGCTAGGCACGGCCTCCACCGGCACCTCTACCTGCTCCTCGGATTGCGCTGCCGTCCCCTCAGGCCCGCACGCGTGCCTTTACGGCCTCCAGCCATTCTTCCAAGCGGTGGTATGGCTGTGCCCCGACCAGCACGTACCGCCCCTCCGCCACCAGCGTGGGGACTCCGGTGATGCCGTAGATGCGGGCACGGGTCAGGTCCCGCTCCACCGCCTCCGCCACCTCAGGACTCGCGAAGTCCCGCTCCCAATGCGGCACGTCTAGGCCCACTTCGACCGCGCACGCCCGGAGGACCTCGTAGTCCGCGATGTTGAGGCACTCCGTGAGGTGCGCCCGCTGGATCCGGTCGAACATGGCCCAGTTGGCCTCCTGCCCCCCTTGGCGCTCTGCGGCCTTGCACGCCCGCAGCCCCGGCATGGAGTAGGGGTAGTCGAAGTCCCGGCTGGCCATGAGGTCCGCGTTGATGCGGTGCTGGTCGTCATTCGCGTTGGCCGCCCGCCAGTGCTGCAGGATCTCCTGCTTCCCTGCCTCCTTGGACCCGAAGATGGCCACGATGGCTTCCGGGGTGGGGGCCAGGGCAAAGCACCGGTGCTCCACCGCCACCTCCGGGTGCTGCTCCACAAGTCGCCGCACCCGGGGCGAAAGCGCGTAGCACCACGCGCAGAGCACGTCATGGAAGAACTCCACCGTCACCAGGGCTTTCCCGGACATTCTCCTCCCTCCCCGGAAGGCCGTGGCGAACCTTCTCCCTACCCCAGGGTAGCGGAACTTGAAGAAGCGCCGCGGCAGGGGGAAGACGATCCCGTGACGGCTACTGGGTGGAGTCGTCCGCCTCTTCCTCGGCCCCGAGGACGTGAATCCCGAGCTGCCGGGCCAGCTCCACGGCCCGCCGGTCCGCGAAGGGCGCGATCAGCACCCGCTCGAACGGCTCACCGAGTACCTTCGCCGCAAACTCCAGCTTACGCCAGAACATCAGTACGTCTTCTGGCTCGGCGTAGGCTTTGACCTCCACCAGAATCCGCTTTCCGTCGTGCACGAAGGCGTCGAACTCGATCCCCTGCCCCGGCACGCCGAAGACCTCTCCCGCCTCATCCCGGAGTACCAGTCGCTCGGCCCGTAGCGGCCCAACTCCCGCAAACTCCTCCACGGTCGCCCGCACGGCCTCTTCCAAGCCGCGTCCGAACCGGCGCCCCAAACTGCCCTGGCCGACACGGACCTCGCGGAGCCAGCGGGAGTGCTGTGCAAGCGCCCGGGAGTGGTCCACAAGCGTCCGCTCGATCGCCTCGAAACGCCGCTCGGCGGCCTCGAACCGCCGATCCATCTCCCGTTGGAGGGCCTCAAAGCGCCGGTCCATGGCTTCGAACCGCCGGTCCACCGCCTCGAAGCGCTCCGCCATCTCCCGCTCGAGGGCCTCAAACCGCCGGTCCACCGCCTCGAAGCGTTCCGCCATCTCCCGTTGGAGCGCCTCAAAGCGCCGGTCCATGGCTTCGAACCGCAGGCCGAAGTCCTCGCGCAGGGATGCGATCTCCTCCAGGACCCGCACCAGCTCAGAACGGGGGCTCAGCGTCTGGGCGAGGATCCCCACCACCTCGGCTCCGAACCTCGGGTCCTCGTGAAGCAGGCGCGGGAGGTGGTCTCGCAGCCACTCCCTGAAATCCTCCTGCCTCCACAGCGCAGCGCGCAACGCGCTCCGGAGCTGTGGATCCGCCTCCAGGAGCTTGACCAGCTCTTGCAGGTCCTGAGTGGTGAACGGCATCCCGGGACCATTGTACCGGACCTGCCGCCGCATAGGGAAAGGAGGACGGACCGCAGGGAACGCCTACCCCGCCCGCCGTCGGGCTGCAGGGACCGGGGCCTTCACGACCTCCACAGCCTTGGGGCGCACGGCCCAGAGGAGCCCAGACCAGGCCTGCCGCCGCTGCAGCAGCCACTGGGCCCGCGCGCTGTAGGTGGCCTCGAAGTACCGCACCAAGAGCCGGTGCAGCTCTTCCGCCTCCTCCTCCGAGAGCTCGCCGACCTCCACGAACTCCGGGTTGATGCGACGGGTGAGGGCCTCGCGGTCCATCAACACGAAGGCCTTCCCGCCCGTCATGCCGGCCCCGAAGTTCCTGCCTACCGACCCGAGCACCACCACCATCCCGCCCGTCATGTACTCGCAGCAGTGGTCGCCCGCGCCCTCCACCACGGCCACGGCTCCGCTGTTGCGCACCGCGAACCGCTCTCCGGCCCGTCCGGCCGCGAACAGCACCCCGCCCGTGGCGCCGTAGAGGGCCGTGTTGCCCAGGATTACGTGCCGGTGGCTTTGCCGTCGCAGCTCCGGCGGAGGCACCAGCACGATTTCCCCACCGCTCATCCCCTTGCCCACATAGTCGTTGGCCTCGCCCACCAGCCGGAAGTGTATCCCGGGCACGAGGAAGGCTCCGAAGCTCTGGCCCGCGGTACCCTCGAACTCCAGGCGCAGCGTGCCCTCCGGCAACTCCTCATCTCCCCACCGCGCCGCGATCTCGCCGGCCAGGGTGGCGCCTACGGTGCGGTCCCGGTTGGTGATGGGGTGCGTTCCAGTGGCCGGCGTGCCATGCTCGATGGTGTCCCGGTACTGCATCACCAGGAGCCGGTTGAGGGCCCCTTCCACGCGGATCGGCGGGTTCCAGCTTCCCCGACTCGGCCCCTCCACGGGCTCGAGGAGCTTGGAGAGATCTAGCCGCTCCGCCTTGGGTAGCTGCACGTCCTCCCGCACCCGCAGGAGGTCCACCCGGCCGATGAGCTCCTCCAGGCTGCGGACCCCGAGTCGCGCGAGCCACTGCCGCACGTCCTCCGCGAGGGCCCGGAAGAAGGCCTCCACCCGCTCCGGAGTCCCGGGGAACTTGGCCCGGAGGTCCTCCCGCTGGGTGGCGATGCCCACGGGGCAGGTGTTGCTGTGGCACTGCCGGGCCATGACGCACCCCAGGGCCACCAGGGCCGTGGTCCCAAACCCGTATTCGTCTGCCCCCAGCAGGGCGGCCAGGATCACATCCCGGCCCACCTTGAACCCGCCGTCTACCCGGATCCGCACCCGGTCCCGGAGGCCGTTGCGCACGAGTGCCACTCGGGTCTCCGCGAGTCCCACCTCCCAGGGGAGCCCGGCATTCTTGATGGAGTCGAGGGGAGAGGCGCCGGTCCCGCCCTCGTGCCCGCTGATCTGGATCACATCCGCGTGCCCCTTGGCGACACCGGAGGCGATGGTGCCCACGCCCGTGGTGGCCACCAGCTTCACGGCCACGTGGGCCTCCGGATGGACCTGCTTGAGGTCGTAGATGAGCTGCGCGAGGTCCTCGATGCTGTAGATGTCGTGGTGGGGTGGCGGGGAGATGAGGGTCGTGCCCGGCTGGGTCTTGCGCAGCCGTGCGATCTCCTCCGTCACCTTGTGGCCCAGCAGCTGCCCGCCCTCCCCGGGCTTGCTTCCCTGGGCCATCTTGATCTCCAGCTCCATCGCGGACCGGAGGTACCCCGCCGTGACCCCGAACCGGCCGCTTGCAACCTGCTTGATGGTGGTGTTGGGCCAGTCGCCGTTGGGACGGCGCTTGCGGCGCTCCGGATCCTCCCCACCCTCACCGCTGTTGCTGCGCATCCCGAGACGGTTCGCGGCGATGGCGAGGGTCTCGTGGGCCTCCCGTGACAGGGCCCCGTGGGACATGGCGGAGATGACGAACCGCCGCAGGATGGCCTCCGCGGGCTCCACCTCCTCGAGCGGCACCGGTGGCCCTGCCGGCACGATCTCCAGTAGATCCCGCAACGCCTGGGGCGGCCGCTGCGTCACGGTCTCCGCGAGCGCCTGGAAATCCTCATGCCGGCCGCTGAGACTCACCTTATGGATGGCCTTCACCACCGCGGGTTCATACCCATGGGCTTCGCCGCCGTGCCGGTACCGGTAGAACCCGATGTCCGGAAGGTCCGGGTGCTCCCGGGCACGGCGGTACGCATCGTGCCGCCGCAGGACATCCTTCGCGATGGCCTCTAGGCCCACACCCGGCACGTGGACCGGAGTCCCCGTGAAGTACTTGGCCACCAGCTCCTCGTCGAGGCCGATCACCTCGAAGATCTGGGCACCGCAGTAGGCCGCGAACGGCGCGATGCCCATCTTGGCCATAATCTTGAGGAGCCCCGCTTCCAGAGCCTTGCAGAGCTTGCGGTCGCCCTCCGGATAGAGCCGGGCCGCAGTCTCGAGGGCCAGGTACGGGTAGACGGCCTCCGCCCCGTAGCCCACGAGGCACGCTACGTGATGCACCTCCCGGGCCTCCCCGGTCTCCACCACCAGCCCCACCCGCATCCGAAGGCCCTCCCGGATCAGGTGGTGGTGGACTGCACCCACCGCGAGCAGCATGGGGATTGGTGCCCGGTCCGGCCCCACGTCCCGGTCGCTGAGCACCAGGATCCCTGCCCCTTCCCGCACGGCCTGCGCGGCCCGCGCACACAGATCCTCAAGGGCCCTCTCAAGGGCCTCGGCACCTCCTGCAGGATCGAACAGGGCCTCAAGCCGGACCGCCCGGAAGGGGCATTCCGGGCCCACCAGCCACCCGAACGTCTCCGGGGTGAGGATGGGGCTTGGGAGGTGGATGAGGTCCGCGTGTTCCGGCGTCTCCTCCAGCAAGGACCGCCGCGGGCCCAGGAGCACGTCGAGGGACATCACCGTATGCTCCCGCAGGGAGTCGATGGGAGGGTTCGTGACCTGGGCGAACCGCTGCCGGAAGAACTGGTACAGGAGCCGCGGGTGGTGGGAGAGGGCGGAAGGCGGGGTGTCGTCCCCCATGGATCCCACCGCGTCCTTGCCCTCCGCGGCCATGGCACTCAGCACCCGCTGCACGTCCTCCTTGGTGTAGCCGAAGGCCAGATGCAGGGCGTGCAGGAACTCCTCACCGTCCCCGAAGGAGGTAGGGAGTTTTGGAGCTTTGCCCGCCTCCCGGATGCGCCGGACCCACTCCCCGTACGGTCGGCGGCTCAGCCGCCGGAGGATCTCCGCATGGTGGTAGATGGACCCGTCCTGGAGGTTCACGGCGATCATCTGGCCTGGGCCAAGCCGGCCCCGCTCCAGGATCCGACCAGGGGCCATCGGCAGCACGCCCACCTCGCTCGCCGCAATGACCAGCCCATCCCGGGTGATGGTGTACCGGGCGGGCCGCAGGCCGTTGCGGTCCAGGGCCATCCCGATCACCTGGCTGTCGAAGAAGGCGAGGGCCGCAGGCCCGTCCCAGGGCTCCGTGAGGCAGGCGTGGTACCGGTAGAAGTCCCGAATCTCGGGTGGTAGCTCGGGGTCCTTCTCCCACGCCTCGGGCACCAGCATCCGGATGACGTGGAGGAGGTCGCGGCCGCTACGGCGCAGGAGCTCCGCCGCGTTGTCCAGCATGGCGCTGTCGCTCCCGCCGGGCTGGATGACGGGAAGCAGCTCCCGGATGGTCTCGCCCCAGAGGGGGCTAGAGAGCTCCGGCTCCCGGGCCCGCATCCAGTGGACGTTGCCCAGCAGGGTGTTGATCTCGCCGTTGTGGGCCAGCAGCCGGAACGGCTGCGCGAGCGGCCAGGAGGGGTTCGTATTCGTGCTGTAGCGCTGATGGAAGACCGCGGCCTGCACGGAGAAGTCCGGGTCCTGCAGGTCGAGGTAGAACTGCTCCAACTGCGGGGCACTCACCAGGGCCTTGTAGACGATGGTGCGGCAGGAGAGGGACGGGATGTACGCCCCGAGCGGCCCGATCCGCCGCTCGATCCGCCGACGCAGGCGGTACAGGAGCCGCTCGAACGCCTCCGCCTCCAGTCCCTCGGGCCAGCGCAGCAGGGCCTGCTCGATCCACGGCAAGGTCGTGCGCGCGTACTCCCCCAGAGCTCTCGGCTGCACGGGTACCTTCCGCCAACCCAGGAGCTCTACGCCGAGGGCCGCGAACTCCTCCTCGCACAGCCGCCGGCATGCCTCCCGGGCCTCAAGCTCCCAGGGGAAGAAGAATACGCCCACCGCGAAGGCGGGGACCTCTCCCCGTAGGCCCATCTCGTGTAGGATCCGGCGAAATAGCCCGATTGGGATCTGGGTGAGGATCCCTGCCCCGTCGCCCGTACGGCCGTCCGCGGCCTGGGCTCCCCGGTGGGCGAGGTTGCGGAGGGCCTGCAGGGCCATGCGGAGGACCCCGTGGGAGGCCGTCCCGTCCGTACGGGCCACGAAGCCCACCCCGCACGCGTCTCGCTCCGCGAAGAGCAGGTTCTTGAGCTCGTCGTGCTCCCTCTCCGGCATCGCGGTCCGAGGCTCCTTTTGAATACGTGAAAGCCCGAAGGGCCGAAGCACGTCCCCTCGGGCCCGTTCCGGTTCAGTTGCCCTTTAGGTACCAGGCCGGGGGCGAGATGTCAAGAAAGTCTGCGATAAATCTTGTTGATCAGATGTCCTCCTGCGCCAGGATCTCCTCCGCCACGGCCCGCATGGGCCGGCGGGTACGCCGCGCCTCCTGCTGGATCCGGCGGTAGGCCTCCTCCTCCGTAAGGCCCTCCCGCCGCATGAGCACGCCCTTTGCCCGCTCCACCAGCTTCCGATCCTCCAGGGTCTGCTCCAGCTCCGCGATCCGGTCCTCGCGCGTCCGTAGGTCCCGAAACCGTGCGAGGGCAACCTCGATGGTGGGCACAAGGTCCTCCTCCTTGATGGGCTTTACCAGATACCCCAGCACGCCCGCCGCCTGGGCCCGACGCACCAGCTCTCGCTCGCTGTAGGCGGTGAGCATCACCACCGGGGTCGGCTGAACCTCCTGGATCTTCTGGGCCGCCTCCAGGCCGTCCAGCTCGGGCATCTTGATGTCCAGGATCACCAGGTCCGGCCGGAGTTTCCGCACGAGCTCCACCGCGCGCCGTCCGTCGGAGGCCTCTCCGACCACCCGGTAGCCCTTCTCCTCCAGCATGGCGCGGAGCCCCATGCGGATGAGGGACTCGTCGTCTGCGATCACGATGCGGGTCACGTCCGCAACACCTCCCGGGGGATGCGCACGAGGAACACGGCCCCCCCGCGGTTCTCCGCCAGGAGCTCCCCCCGCAGGTCCTCCTGGACCAAGGTGCTGGCGATGCGCAGTCCCAGCTCCGGGGAGGTCTGCGGATCAAAGCCGGGAGGAAGTCCCTGGCCGTCGTCCGCCACCTCCAGGAGCACGTGGGTCGGGGTCTGGCTGATGCGGACGGTAAGTGTTCCGCGCGTCCGGCCCCGGAAGGCGTGCTCCAGGGCGTTCTGCACGAGCTCCGTGACCACTAGGGCCGCCGCGGTGGCGGGCTGGGAGGGGAAGTAGACGTCCTCGCCTTCTACCGAGACCTCTAGGTCCAGGTGCGGAGGGCACATGTTGGCCACCACCGCGTGGGCCACCCGGTCGAGGACCTCCCGGAGGTTCACGGTGCGGAAGCCCTCCAAGGAGAGGATCTCGTGCACCGCGGCGATCCCCAGCACCCGGTTGATGGTCTCCGTGAGCACCTCGCGGACCCGCGGGTCTGGGTCTCCGGAGAGCTGCAAGCGGAGGAGCATGGCGATGGTCTGGAGGTTGTTCTTCACCCGGTGGTGCATCTCCCGCACCACCGCGGACCGCATCACCAGGTGCGCGTTCTCGATGGCGAGGGCCGTCTGGGTGGCGAGGGCGGTGAGGAGGCTCGTGTCACCCGCGGAGAAACTCTGCGGCTGGGCCCGGTAGCAGTTCAACACCCCGATGGTGCGGTCCCGGACCCGGAGGGGTACGCACACCATGGCGCGCAGGCCCTGCTGCCGGGCGAGTTCAGGATCGAAGAACCGGTTCTCCTGGAGGAGGTCCTGGACCACCACGGTCTCCCCCGTGGCGGCCACCCGTCCTGCGATCCCCTCGCCGAGGGGGATCGGATCCCGCTCCGTGTAGCGTCCATCGGAGGGGTGGGCCGCCGCCCGGCGGAGCACGCCGGCTTCCTCGTCCAGGAGTAGCAGGCTCACCAGCCGTGCATCCAGCATGCGGGCGGCCATCTCCACGATCACCTGCAGGACCTGCTCCAGGTAGAGGGGCGAGGAAAGGGTCTGGCTTAGCTCCGCGAGGGTCCGTAGCTCGTGGAGCTGCCGGCGCATGTGGTCGTAGAGCATAGCCTTCTCGATGGCCCCGCCCGCGAGGTCCGCGATGAGGCTGAGGAGCTCGATCTCCTCCTCCCCGAACTCGTGTTGGGTCCGGGTTTGGACGTTCATGGCGCCGAGAACCCGCCCGCCCACGGTGAGGGGGACCGCCAGCAGGGACCGAAACCGGAACTCCTGGGTCTCCGGGAGGAGAACGAACCGGGGATCCCGAGCGGCGTCGCTGCTCCAGGCGGGTTGGCCGTGTTTGGCGGCCCACCCCGTGAGCCCCTCCCCTAGCCGCAGCCGGGCCCGTCCCACCGCCTCCGGCGCAAGCCCTGTGGTAGCCTTGAGCACCAGGTACTCCCGCTGAGGGTCCAGCAGGTAGAGGGAGCAGGAGTCCATGCCCATCACTTCCGCGGTCTTCCGGGTGATGAGGGAGAGGGTGGAGTCGAGGTCCAGGGCCTGACTGATGGCCCGCCCGATCTCCCGCAGGGCCGAGATCTCCGCCTCCTTGCGCCGCAGCCGCTGCTGCAGGTCCACCTGCGTCATCTCAAGGGGATTGTAGGGCCCACCCACCCGGTCGCCAAGCACGTGCCATAATGGAACAGATGAGCTCCCCGACCGTGGCACAGCACCGGGAGACCGCCCCCACCAGGGTGGGGTGTGCGGTCCTCACCATCAGCGACACCCGAACGCCGAAGACCGACACGGGTGGGTCCCTCCTCGTGGAGCTCCTCACCACCCACGGGCACCGGGTGGTGCGGCGGGGGATCGTACGCGATGACCCGGACGCCATCGCGGCGTGGATCCGGGAAGCCGCCCACGACCCGGAGGTGCAGGCCATCCTCACCACTGGAGGGACGGGGATCGCACCCCGGGACGTGACCTACGAAGTGGTGGCCGCCCTCCTGGAGAAGAGGCTAGACGGGTTCGGGGAGCTGTTCCGGATGCTCTCCTACGAGGAGGTCGGACCAGCTGCCATGCTGAGTCGGGCCATCGGCGGGGTGTACCGGGGGAAAGTGGTCCTCAGCATGCCCGGTTCTCCGCACGCGGTGCGCCTGGCCATGGAGAAGCTCGTCCTCCCGGAGCTGGGACACCTCGTGCGAGAGGCCAGCCGCCCCAGGTAAGGGGAGATCCGCGGCAAACGGCCACACCCGGAGCCTCTGTATCCCGGACAAACCCTGGCACGATTTTTGCTTAGCCCTGAGAAGTTGGTTGGCTAGACCGCTCCGGTTCTGGTGGGACAAGGTGGCTGGAGACGGCGTTGGGTGACCTGCACACCATCCTTCCTACCTCAGGGGACAAGAAGGTTGCGGTGCTGGCCGCCATGACCGAGCGCCTCAACCGTGAGGTGCACCTCCGCCCCATGCTGGAAGGCACCCTTGAGCTCCTCACACAGCTGCTGGGCCTCAAGACCGGGTGGATCTTCTTGCTGGATCAGGATGGCCATTTCAGCCTGGGAGCGGCCTGGGGGCTCCCGCCGGCCCTGGAAGGGGCGGAGCGGGCCGCGCTGCGCTGGACCCCCTGCCGATGTCAGGAAAGGCTCTTGCGCGGGGAGCTTAAGGGTCCTGCCAACATCCTCCACTGCGAGCGGCTGGAGCGCGCCCGCACCGAGCTGGCAGGTGCTTCCCCGGAGGTAGTGGAAGCACAGACCGGGGGGCTACGGGTGCACGTGACCGTACCCTTGCGAGCGGGGAACCGCACCGTGGGTCTGCTGAACCTGGCGCGCCCGGGCCCGGAGCCCCTCGATGCCGAAACCCTCACCCTCCTCGGGCTGGTGGCCGACATGATTGGGGTGGCCATCGAGCGGGCGCAGCTCCTCGTCCGGTTGGAGGCCGCACGGCGGGAGGAGGTGGAGGAGGCGAGGGCGTTAGCGCAAAAGCTCATGGGCCTGCTGGACCCCGAGGCCATCGGCGGGGCGGTGTTCTCCGTCCTCCGGCCGCGCCTGCAGCCTGATGGCCTGAGTCTCCTCGTGTCAGACCCTTCAGGCACCTTCTTAGAGCTGGTGGCCGGATGGGGCTGGAGCAAGGAGTACGTGGGCCGGCTGCAGCTCCCCTTGCAGCCGCCGGAGAGCAGCGGGGCGGCGTGGGCCGTGCACATGCGAACGCCCCTCCTCAAGGACCACACCGAGCCCCATCCTTCCCGCACCGTCGAGCCCGTACGGCGCGCAGGGATCCGGCAGACCCTGCACCTCCCCATGCTCTCCGGAGAGCGGTGCACGGGGACTCTTGTTCTAGACTACCGGGTGCCGCGGCCTATCTCCGAGGAGGAGCTGCGGTTTGCCATGCTCATCGCAGGGGTAGCTGCGGTGGCCTTGGAGCGGGCATTGGAGCACCGGCAGAACCGCGCGCTGTTCGAGGGAGTTCCGGTAGGCCTATACCGGTCCACGCCGGATGGCCGGCTGCTGGATGTGAACGCGGGGATGGTGAGGATGCTGGGCTATCCGGACCGAGACACCCTCCTGGCGACGAACGCCCGGGAGCTCTACGCGAACCCCGAGGACCGCACCCGCTGGCAGCGGCTGATGGACCGGGAGGGGGAGGTGGTGGGGTTTGAGGTGTCGTGGAAGCGATATGACGGGACGGTGATCTGGATCCGGGAATCGGCCCGGGCGGTACGGGATGCCCGGGGACGCGTTGCCTACTACGAAGGCAGCGTGGAGGACATCACGGCCCGCAAACAGCTGGAGGCGGAGCTGCAGTACCTGGCGAGCCACGATTCGCTGACGGGTGCCTACAACCGCCACCGCTTCCGGGAGGAGCTGGAGCGTCTAATCGCCCAGGCTCGGCGCACGGGCTTAGGCGGTGCGGTGCTGTTTTTGGACCTGGACAACTTCAAGGAGGCGAACGACCGCCTGGGCCACAGGGCAGGGGATGAGCTGCTCCGGTCCGCAGCACAGGCCATGCGGGCGAGGCTGCGGGAAACCGACTTTCTCGCCCGACTGGGAGGGGACGAGTTCGGGATCCTGGTCGCTCCGGCGGATGCGGGGCAAGCCGTGGCCATCGCAGAGCGGATCCTTCAGGCCTTGCGGGAGCAGGTGGTGATGCTGGGCGGGCTGACCTACCGGATTGGGGCCAGCTGCGGGGTCGCCCTGTTCCCCGAGCACGGGACCACGGTGGATGAGCTGTTGGCCGCGGCGGATCTCAGCATGTACGTGGCCAAGGAGCAGGGCGGGGACCGCGTGGTGGTGTACTCTCCGGATCCGTATGGGCAGAGCCGCCTGGCGACCCAGGTAGGCTGGGTGGACCGGCTGCGGCGGGCGCTTATGGAGGGGCGGCTTGTGTGCTATGCTCAGCCCATCCTGGACCTGCGGCAGAACGAGGTGACGCGGTGGGAGCTTCTGGTGCGGCTGGTGGAAGGAGAGGACGTCATCGCTCCCGGAGCCTTCCTGCCGGCTGCCGAGCGGCTGGGTCTGGTGCAGGAGGTGGACCTGTGCGTACTGCGGCAGGCCTTGCGGTTTGCCTCCCGGCGGAAGGAGGAAGTACACGTCAACCTCTCGCTTAAGACGCTTTCCAACGGCCGGGCGATGGAGGCCATTTTGGCGGAGCTGGAAAGATTGCCGGGTATTGCTCGGAAGGTGGTGGTGGAGGTCACGGAAAGCGCGGCGGTTGCGGATGTCGCCGGGGTCCTGCACCGGCTCGAGCTCCTGCGGCAGAAGGGGTGCCGGGTGGCCCTGGACGACTTCGGAGTGGGGTTTTCGTCCCTGTACTTGCTGCGTCACCTGCCCGTGGACTACCTGAAGATCGACGGGAGCTTCGTCCGGGGAGCGGTGAGGGACCCGAAGGACCGGCAGATCGTCCGGGCGGTCGCGGAGCTGGCCCGGGGGCTTGGGCGGGCGACGATTGCGGAGGGGGTGGAGGACGCAGCGACCCTGGAGATGGTGCGCTCGCTGGGGGTGGACTACGCGCAGGGGTACCACATCGGCCGGCCTATTCCGAGCACCGACCTCTGAGGGCCGTTTCAGGTGGGCCCGAAGGACCTACGGCGGTCCGGAAGCTGTCGGGCTACAAATGGAGCGGGAAGGAGGGAGAAGGTGGCGGTGGTGATCGACCTGCTGCGGGTAGTGACGGATGAGGAGCTGCTGGAGCTTTCGGAGCGGAACCCCGGGTATCAGTTCGAGCGGACCG
>FWWL01004444.1_pt1 | contig 23682 bp, 23 predicted proteins | sample 2228331 | NCBI WGS metagenome assembly FWWL01 (sample SAMEA103939775, study PRJEB20133) | metagenome | reverse complement strand
TGGGCATCACCCCCTTTGGAGAAGCTTGGCTAAGCACTCTCCTCCTAGCACACAGAAGAATGTCCAGTCAACTGCAACTGCGTAACTCCTAACCGGTGAAACCGGCGACGTGGCCTGCGATTTCTACCACCGCTACCCCGAGGACATCGCCTACATCCACCAGATGAACATGCAGGTCCACCGCTTCTCGCTGGCCTGGCCCCGCATCCTGCCTGAGGGCCAGGGAAGGGTCAACCCCAAGGGGCTGGACTTCTACCACCGGGTGATCGACCGTACCCTGGAGCTGGGCCTCGAGCCCTGGGTCACCCTCTACCACTGGGACCTGCCCCAGGCTCTCGAGGACAAGGGAGGCTGGACCAACCGCGAGATCGTGGCCTGGTTCAGCGAGTATGTGGAGGTGTGCAGCCGGGCCTTCGGCGATAGGGTCAAGCACTGGATGGTACTCAACGAGCCCACGGTCTTCACCGTGCTGGGCTATCTGCAGGGCCGGCATGCCCCAGGGCGCAGGGGCTTGGCCCACTTCCTGCCCGCGGTGCACCATGCTGCGCTGGCCCAGGCCGAGGGCGGGCGCATCCTGCGGGCCAATGTACCGGGGGCCCAGGTAGGCACCACCTTCTCGGCCTCCTATGTAGAGCCTGCTGGCCCCACCTGGCTCAGCCGAATGGCCGCCGTAGCCTACGATGCCGTGGCCAATCGGCTTTTCCTCGAGCCGGCCTTAGGGCTGGGCTACCCCTGGCGGCGGGCCCCCTTCCTGCACTTGCTCAGGCGCTACCTCCGGCCAGGCGACCTGGAGCGGCTGGCCTCCGACTTCGACTTCGTGGGCCTGCAGACCTACTTCCGCTCCTTAGTGCGCTTCGATCTTTTCACCCCGGGCACCTGGGCCCAGGAGATACCCCACTCCCAGCGGGGTAGCAACGAGCTTACCGAGATGGGCTGGGAGGTCTGGCCGGAAAACATCTATTACCTGCTCAAACAGTTCGCCGCCTACCCCCCCTACCCAGACGGTACACCCCGGGTGCGGCGCATCATCATCACAGAAAACGGGGCCGCCTTTCCGGACGTGGTGGAGAACGGGCGGGTGCACGATGCCAAGCGGCTCAAATACATCCAGGACCACTTAGCCCAGGTGCTGCGGGCCCGACAGGAGGGGGTACCGGTGGAGGGCTACTTGGTCTGGAGCCTGTTGGATAACTTCGAGTGGGCCGAGGGTTACCGGCCCCGCTTCGGCCTGGTGTATGTGGACTACCCTACGCAAAAGCGCATCCTGAAGGACTCGGGCCGCTGGTTCCAGGCGTTTCTAGCCGGGGACTGACCCATTGGTCAGTTTCGGATAGAATGGGCTGGATGAAAACCCTTCCCAAGCGCTCCGAGCTACCCAAAGAGCAAACCTGGAACCTCGAGGCCCTTTTCCCCTCCCCTGCCGCCTGGCAAGCCGCCTTGGAGGAAGCTACCCGCAGCACAAAAGAGATCGAAGCCTTCGCTGGGCGGCTGGCCGAGTCGCCCCAGACCCTACTGGCCGCTTTGGAAACCTACCAAAGCCGCCTGTTGGCGGCCATGAAGGTCTTTCAGTACGCCTCGCTACAACTGGCCACCGAGGGCACCAACCCCGAGTTCATCCGCATGGTGGCCGAGGCCCGGGGCATGCTGGCCCGCCTGGCCGCTGCCGGGGCCTACCTCGAGCCCGAGCTTTTGCGTCTAAAGCCAGAACAGCTCGAGGCCTTCATGGAGGCTGAACCGGCCCTAGCTCTCTACCGGCACTACTTCGATGGGCTCTTAGCCCGCAAACCCCATGTACGCAGCTCCGAGGTGGAGGCGGTGCTGGCCGAGGTCTCCGACCCCCTAAGCGCCCACAGCGCCACCGCCAGCGCAGCCACCAACGCCGATATGCAGTTCAGGCCGGTGGCCTTCCAAGGTGGGCTACTCCCCGTCTCCCATAGCAGCATTGGTGAGCTTCTGGTGCACCCCAGCCCAGAGGTGCGCAAAGCTGCTTGGGAGTCTTATGCCGATGGGCACCTAGCCTTCAAAAACACCCTGGCCGCCACCCTGCAAGGAAGCATCAAAAGCTTTGTCTTCCAGGCCCGGGTGCGCGGCTACCCCAGCAGCCTGGATATGGCCCTGGCCGAGGGTCGGGGCTGCGGCAACCGCATCCCCCGGGTGGTCTTTGAAAACCTGCTGCAAACCTTCCAGGCTCACCTGCCTACCTGGCACCGTTTCTGGCGCCTGCGCAAAAAAGCCCTAGGGGGCCGGCTCTACAGCCACGACGTACCCATCTACGACGCTCCTGCCCCGCTGGTGCCCAGCCCCAAGGTGGGTTTCTGGGAGGCCGCCGAGATTATCTGCCGTGGCATGGAGCCTTTGGGGAAAACCTATGTGGAGCCCATGCGCCGAGGGCTTTTTGAGGAGCGTTGGGTGGACTGGGGACAAAACCAGGGCAAGCGGGCCGGGGCCTTCTCCTCCGGGCTCAAGGGTACCTTTCCCTACATCTTCATGAGCTGGTCAGACGACCTCTACTCGCTTTCCACCCTGGCCCACGAGCTGGGCCACTCCATGCACAGCTACTTCGCCCGCCAGGCCCAGCCGGTGATCTACACCAACTACAGCCTCTTCGTAGCCGAGGTGGCCTCCAACTTCAACCAGGCCATGGTGCGCTCCTTGCTGCTGCGCGAGGCCCAGACCCCGGAGCAAAAGCTGGCGGTGCTGGAGGAGGCCTTCGCTAACTTCCACCGCTATCTGTTCGTGATGCCCACCCTGGCCCGCTTCGAGCTCGAGCTCTACCAGCGCGTGGAGGTCGGGGGGGCCCTAACCGCCCCCTTCCTGATTGAGCGGCTGTGCGAACTCTTCGCCGAGGGCTACGGCGGCGAGGTGGAACTGGACAAAGAGCGCCTGGGTGAGGGTTGGATGCACTTCTCCCACCTCTACAATCCCTTCTACGTCTACCAGTACGCCACCGGCATCGCCGCGGCTAACGCCCTGGCCCAGCAGGTACTGAAAGAGGGTGAGCCCGCAGCCCAACGCTATCTGGACTTCCTCAAGGCCGGGGATTCCGTCTACCCTTTGGAGGCCCTCCAAATCGCCGGCATCGACATGACCCGCCCCGAACCCCTCGAGCAGGGGTTCGCGGTACTGGCCAGCATGGTGGACGAACTGGAAAAGCTGCTGGGATAGCCCCGGCGCTTTGGCGGGCTAATGTGGAGCACGGTAAGCTAAGGGCTGTGCAAAACCGCCCTCCCCTCCCTGCTCAAACCTACCGCCGCCTGGTGGTCAAGGTGGGCAGCGCCGTGCTGAGCGGGCCAGCAGGCCGGCAGCACCAGCTTACTATCGCGGCGCAAATCGCCGCTTTGCGAGCCGAGGGGCGCGAGGTGGTGCTGGTCTCCTCCGGGGCCATGGCCACGGGCTTAGGTAAGCTGGGCTTGCGCGAGCGGCCCCAGACCATGCCCGCCAAACAGGCCATCGCTGCGGTGGGACAGCCCACCCTGATGTACCTGTGGGAACAGGCCTTTAGCTGGTACAACCTTCAGGTAGCCCAAATTTTACTCACCGCCGAGGACCTAGCCCACCGCCACCGCTACCTCAACGCCCGCCAGACCCTGGAGACCCTTTTGCAGTGGGGCATCGTGCCGGTGGTCAACGAGAACGACACGGTGATGGTGGAGGAGATTAAGTTCGGCGACAACGACCAGCTCTCGGCCCTGATCGCCACTCTGGTCGGAGCCGACCTGCTGGTGCTCTTCTCCGACATCGAGGCTTTATACGAGGCCGACCCTCGCACCCACCCCGAGGCCCAACCCATCCCCTATGTGGCACGCATCGATGCTAAGGTGCTGGGCATGGCTGGGGAAAGTCCCAATCAGGTGGGCACCGGGGGGATGCGCAGCAAGCTATTGGCCGCCGAGAAGGCCCAAGCCGCCGGGATTCCTACCTTGCTCCTGAGCGGCACCCGGGCGGAAAGCCTCCGCGAGGCCCTGCGCGGGGTGCCGGTGGGCACCCTGTTCGCCGGAGGGCCCCGCCGCTACAGCGGGCAGAAACTCTGGTTGTATCAGCTACCCAAACCGCGAGGGGCGATCGTGGTAGATGCCGGGGCAGCCGAAGCCTTACGCCAGGGAGGGGCTTCGCTGCTGCCGGCGGGTATCCTCGAGGTGCGGGGCCGCTTCGGGGTAGGCGAGGCGGTACGCTGCTTAGACCCCCAGGGCCAGCTCGTCGGCATCGGCCTGGTCAACTACAGCGCCGCCGAGATCGAACGCATCCGGGGGTGCAAGACCCGGGAAATCGAGGCTCTACTGGGCTACAAGAACACCGATGAGGTCATCCACCGCGACTACTTCGCCCTGGCCTCGGAGATGGCTTCTCGCTAAACTTAGAAAAGGATGGCCGTCACCACCGACCTAAAACCCCTAGCCCGCGCCGCCCAAGCGGCCGCACGGCAACTGCAAGCGGCCTCACCCGCGGCCAAAAACCAAGCCCTCCTAAGCATGGCCGCCCGGCTTGGGGCCCACCAAGAGGCGCTTTTTCAAGCCAACCAAAAAGACCTCGAGGCCGCCCAAGCCGCCGGCCTCTCCCCAGCCAAGCTCGACCGGCTGCGCCTCAGCCCAAAGGTGTTGGCCGACCTGATCACCGGCCTGGAACAGCTCGCCGCCATGCCCGACCCGGTAGGCGCCCTGGAGGAAGTCCAGGTGCGGCCCAATGGGCTTTTAGTAGGGCGGATGCGGGTACCTTTGGGCGTGATTGGCTTCATCTACGAGTCGCGCCCTAACGCCACCGTAGAGGCCAGCGCCATCAGCCTCAAAGCGGGTAACGCCATCCTGCTGCGGGGTGGCAAGGAGGCCTGGCACTCCAACCAGGCCCTGGTGCACCTCCTGCAACAGGCTTTGGCCGAGGCTGGCCTGCCTCCCGAGGCCATCCAACTGGTACCCACTACCGACCGCCAGGCCGTTCTGGCCATGTGCCATCTAGGCGGTTTGCTCGACCTGATCATCCCCCGGGGGGGCAAGGAGCTGATCGAGCTGGTCGAGCGCGAGGCCCGCATGCCGGTGCTGGCCCACGCCGAGGGGGTCAACCACCTCTACGTGGACGAGAGCGCCGACCTCGAGATGGCGGTGCAAATCGCCCTAAACGGCAAAGCCCAGCGCCCTAGCACCTGCAACAGCCTGGAAAAAGTCCTGGTTCACCAGGCCATCGCCCCGGCCTTCCTGCCCCGGCTGGCCCGGGCCATGCAGGAGGCCCGGGTGGAGCTGCGCGGCGACGAGCGCACCTGCGCGTTGATCCCGGCCAAGCCCGCCACCCCGGAGGACTGGCAGACCGAGTACCTCGACCTGATTCTGACAGTCAAGGTGGTGAACTCGCTAGAGGAAGCCCTGGCCCATATCGCCCGCTACAGCTCCCACCACACCGAGACCATCTGTACCCAGCACTACCCCCATGCTATGCGCTTTTTGCGCGAGGTAGACGCCTCGCTGGTGCTGGTGAACGCCTCGCCCCGCTTCAACGACGGCTTTCAGCTGGGCCTGGGGGCCGAGATTGGCATCTCCACCCGCAAGCTGCACGCCTACGGCCCTATGGGGGTCAAAGAGCTCACCACCACCAAGTTTGTAGCCCTAGGGCAGGGACAGGTGCGGGAGTAGCCGGGTGAGCCTGCCGGAGCTAAAAACCGCCTGGGCCCTTATAGAGAAGGGCCGCTACCCAGAGGCCGAAGCCCTGCTAAGGGGGAAGGCCACCCCAGAAGCACGGATGATCCTCGGCTACGCCCTGGCCTTTCAGGGTAGGTACAAGGAGGCTTTGGCGCTCTACCGGGCGCTTTTTCAGGAGACCCAAAACCCCCGGGCCCTCCACCAGGTGGGGATGGTTCTAAGAATGGCAGGACGGCTGGAAGAGGCCCTTGGGGTCTTCCAGGAGGAGGCGGGGCTTTTGCCAGAAGACCCTTTGGCCCGGTCGGCGAACCACTACGAGCAGGGCTACGTTCTTCTCCTCCTTGGGGAAAGAGAGGAAAGCCGCCAACATTTGGAGGCTGCCTTAGCCCTGGCTCAGAGGGTGGGCGATGCCATGGCCGAGGCCGTAGCCCACCGGGGCTTGATGGAATGGCACCTCGAGGCAGCCCGGGCCCACCGGCGCGAGGCCCTGAGGCTTTTCCAAGAGGCCCAGGACCCCAAGGGCGCAGAAGAGGTGGAAAGGCTTTTCCCCCAGGGGTAATTTGGAGGGATGGCCCTCCTCCTGCAGGCTTCCCGCCTATACCAAAAGGCCCACATCCCCTTTTTCGCCGCTGCCCTAGCCTACTACGCCCTCTTCAGCCTGATGCCCCTGCTGATCCTCCTGGCCGGCCTCTTCGGTTTTGTGCTTTCAGGCAACGCCGCCTTGCGCGAGGCGGTGTTGGTCCACCTGATCGAGCTGGTGGTGCTGCTTTTTCCCACCCAGCCCGACCTGGCCCAAACCGTGGTGGGCTTTCTCACCCGCAGTGCATTCCCCCTAACCTTTCTGAGCCTTCTGGTGCTGCTCTGGGCCAGCAGCAACTTCTTCGCTGCCCTAGCCTATGCCCTGGGTCTTATCTTTGGCCAGGCGGCCCCCTCCTTACCCCCCAACCCCCAGGCCCCTATTCCTCCCCTACCTTCTGCTGCCCTTCCCCGCCTGTTTGAGCGGGGGCAGCGCTTGCTGGGGGCCATGCGTGGGCGCATCGCCGGTCTGCTGGCCCCCTTGCTGTTGGGGCTGGCCCTGATCCTGCTGTCCCTCCTGGGGCTAGCCCTGGGCTTCTTACTACGCTACCTACCGGCAGAGTTGGGCTTCCTGCGCGGGGGTATAGAAGGGGTGCTGCCTGTCCTGGGAGCGCTTTGGCTCTTTTTCCTGACCTACGTCCTGCTGCCCGCCCATACCCCCCGGCTGTTGCCCGCCTTTGCCGCCGCTTTGGCCGCAGCCCTGGCCTGGGAGGGCATGCGACTGGGCCTGCCCTTGCTTTTGCCCCGCACCCAGTATGAGCTCATTTATGGTCCTATCGCCGGCTTTTTGCTAGGGCTGGCGGGCTTTTACCTGACCATGTGGATTCTGCTGGCCGGGGCCATCCTGGCTAAAACCTGGAGCGACCGCTCGAGCGATACCCTCTAAGGCCCACACAGCAGGCCTGGGCAGGGACGGTATGCTAAGGCCATGAGCCAAACCATACCCGCCCCACCCCAGGCCACCCCCACCACCCCGGTCATCCGGCTCTCGGGGGTCTCGGTAGCCTTCGGGGGACACGAGGTGCTCAAGGGGGTCGACCTCGAGGTACGCAAGGGCGAGTTCATTGCCATTATTGGGCCTTCGGGAGGGGGTAAAAGCACCCTGCTGCGGGTGGTGGCCGGGCTGCTCAAGGCCCAGCAAGGCACCGTAGAGGTGCTGGGCCAGCCGGCCATGGTCTTCCAGGACTACCGGCTTCTGCCCTGGCGCACGGTAGAGCAGAACATCCGGCTGCCCATCGAGCTTACCGGGCGGGGCAGGGTCGAAACCTACCTGGGGATGAAACCCTACCGCCAGTACTATCCCCATCAGCTTTCCGGTGGGATGAAGGCCCGCGTGGCCATCGCCCGGGCTCTAGCCCAGGAGGCCGAGGTCTTGCTGATGGACGAGCCCTTCGCAGCCCTGGACGCTTTGGTGCGCGAACGCTTCAACCTCGAGCTCAAACAACTCCACCAACGCACCGGCAAGACTATCCTGTTCGTCACCCACAGCATCCGCGAGGCGGTCTACCTGGCCGACCGGGTGGTGGTGCTGACCGGGGGGCGGATCGAGGCTATCCTGGAAACCAAAGACGAAGGGCGCATCACCGCCTTCACCGATGGCCTCGAGGCTGAGCTGCGCCAGCGCCTGGGTGTGGCCGACTCCACCTTCATCGAACCCTCCCCTCCACCCGCCCGCCCCCCCTGGGAGCTACTGGGGGTAGCGGGGCTTTCGGGGCTGTTCATCCTGGTCTGGAGCCTTCTAGCCGCCCGCATTCCCCTGTTCGTCCCCTCGCCTACCCAGGTAGCCACGGCCTTTGCCCAGAACTTTAGCCTGCTGCTACAGCAGGCCGGGGCCACCCTCGAGGCCGCCTTCTGGGGGGTCTTGACCTCGCTGTTGCTGGGGCTACCCATTGGCTATGCCATGGGGCGCAGCCGCGCTTTAGAGCGATTATTCTCCCCTTTCATCGTAGCCTTACAGGCCATCCCCACCATCATCATCGCGCCCTTGCTGGTGATCTGGTTTGGCTACGGCCTAACCTCCAAGGTCATCACCGTGTGTCTCATCTCCATTTTTCCCGTGCTGGTCAGCACCATGGTAGGGGTGCGGGAGGTGGACAAAACCTACCGCGAGGTCTTCCAGACCATGGGAGCCAGCGCCTGGGGGGTGTTTAGCAAGCTGGAGTTTCCCGGGGCCTTGCCGGTAGTGCTGGGTGGGCTTCGCCTGGCGGTCTCGCTGGCCCTGATTGGTGCGGTAGTGGCCGAGTTCGTTTTCGGTGGGGCCGGACTGGGCTACCTGGCCAACAGCGAGCGCCTCAACTTCCGCTACGCCAACGCCTTCGCAGCGGTCGGCATGATGGTCATTCTGGGCATCAGCCTCTATGCCCTGGTGGCCGGCCTCGAGGGCTATGTGTTGCGCTACCGGCGCAAGTAAACCACTCTTTAGCCTGCCCCACTTTACCGGGAGCCATCAGGAGTTTATGCTAACCCTGGGCCAGTAGGCCCAATTCCTTCAGGGCGGGGTGGAATTCCCCACCGGCGGTGAGCGAGTCTATTCGCAAGCCCGCGAAGCCTGGAAATCCAGCACACCTCCAGGCCCGATTCGGTGTAAATCCGAAGCCGACGGTAACAGTCCGGATGGGAGAAGGAGTGAAGCCTGGGTGCCCCTGTGCCTAGGCGCGAAAGGTGAGCGATACTTCCTAAAAACCCCTCTCACAAACCAGGTTCATAGGCACTAGGTCTGCCGCAGCAGCCATGTTCTGCTCGGCGTGGGCTCGTATAGCGTTGTGGAGGGAAAAATGCAGCGTTGGTTGGTCGGATTGGTGCTTCTACTGTCGTTGGCGCTGGCGCAAGGCCAGAAGGTTCGGGTGGGGCTGGGCTACCTGCCCGATGTACAGTTTGCCCCCTTTTACCTGGGGGTGGTGGAGGGACTGTACCCGCAAGAGGGCCTCGAGGTGGAGTTTCAGCACGGTTTTGTGAGTGAGCTGTACCCGCTTCTGGCCCAGGGGCGGCTGGATTTTGTGGTGGGGGACGCCGAGGACGTCATCGCCCTGCGGGCACAAAACCCTCAGGCCACCCCCTTCAAGTACGTGATGGCCCTGTACCAGTCGGTGCCCAATGCCCTGTTCTCGCTGGCCGAGAAAAACATCCGCTCGGTGCGCGACCTAAAGGGCAAGACCATTGGGATGCCGGGGATGTTTGGGGTCTCCCTGACCTCTTTGCAGGCCATCCTAAGGGCTGCTGGGCTTAAGGAAAGCGATGTGCGTATCCTACAAATCGGCTTCACCCAGGCCGAGGCGGTGGTCTCGGGCCGGGTGGATGTGGCCATGGGTTTCATCAACAACGAACCGGTCTTCCTGCGACAAAGGGGGGTAGCCCTCAACGTGATTCCCGCCGGCCCCTACAACCGCAGCCCCGGCAACGGGGTCATTACCACCGACCGGGTGCTGCAAAACCCCGAGCTGGTGCGGCGCTTCCTGGCTGCGTCCCAGGCCGGCATGGCCCTCACCCTGCGCGAGCCTGAGCGGGCCTTTGCCGCGGCCCGGCGCTTCGTGCCCAATCTGGGCCAGGAGCGCATGGAGGTACTCAAGGCTTCCATTCGGTTGTACGAGTCGCCTTACACCCGCCAGAACGGGCTGGGCTTCTCCAATCCCCAGGCCTGGCAAAGCGCCCTGATCCTCTTGCAGCAGACCGGCCGGGTCAAGACTGACCTGCCCCCTAGCGCCTTCTACACCAACGAGTTCCTAAAGCCCGGGGTACAGGCCCGACCCTAGTCGATCAACCTGAGAAATAAAGCGGAGTGGTCGAGGTCGCCCTTTTGGGCGGCCTCGAGTTCGGCGTAGAAGCGCAGGGCACTTTGCAGATGGGGCAGCTCGAGGCCCGCCTGTTCGGCCAGCGCCTGGGCCAGGCGCAGATCCTTGAGCTGGGTGCGCACCCGCGCCCCCGGCACAAAGCGGCGCTCAATCATGCGGGTGCCGTGGATCTGCAAAATTTTGGAGTCGGCAAACCCACCCTGCAAGGCTAGCTGGAGTTTGCGAGGGTCCAAACCCTGCCGCTCAGCCAGAGCCATGGCCTCGGCCACCGCCTCGATGGTCAGGCCCACGATAAGCTGGTTGATGACCTTCGCGGTATGGCCTGCCCCCGGCCCACCCAAGTAGACGGGCCGGCCCAGGGCCTCCAGGATGGGCCGAACCCGATCGTAGTCGGCTGGCTCGCCCCCCGCCATAATGGCCAAGGTGGCGCTCTGGGCTCCTTCAGGCCCCCCCGAGACCGGGGCATCCACCCAGCCGATGCCCCGGGCCTTCAAACGCTGGGCATGGCGCCGGGAATGGGCCGGGTCGGAAGTCCCCATGTCCAGCACCACCTGGCCTGCCCGCAAGTAGGGCTCGAGCCTCTCCAGCACCGCATCCACCGCCGCCGAGTCGGAGAGCATCAGCAGCAGTACCTCGGCCTGGGCGGCCTCCTCCAGCGAGGCTACCCAGGGAATGCCTTCCAGAAGCTCAGGGCCAAGAGGGCTGCGGTTCCAGCCCTTGACCCTCCAACCTTTAGCCCGCAGCACCCGGGCCATGGGGCGGCCCATCAATCCTAGACCCAACACGCTCACCTGCATGCCTAAAGCATAGGCCATGCCCGCCGCTAAGCGGTGAGGCTTCGGCCCCTTAGGCAAACAGCGATTTCCGCTTTTGGCCTTCCAGGCAATACAATGCCTAATGAGAAGTGGAGTGGCAAACCATGGTCACAACCGACAGATACAACCCCCACGAGATCGAACCCAAATGGCAGAAATACTGGGAGCAGATCGGGTTGCTGCGGGCTAGCGAGGACGGCAGCAAAGGTAAAAAGGCCTACATTCTGGTGATGTTCCCTTACCCCTCCGGCGACCTGCACATGGGCCACCTTAAGAACTACACCATGGGCGACGTACTGGCCCGCTGGCGCACCCAGCAGGGTTACTCGGTGCTGCACCCCTTTGGCTGGGACGCCTTCGGCCTGCCTGCTGAAAACGCCGCCTTAAAGTTCGGGATTAGCCCCGCCGACTGGACCTTCGGCAATATCCAGCAGTCCAAGGAGTCGCTAGCTCTAATGGGCATCCAGTACGACTGGAGCCGCGAGGTCACCACTTGCACCCCTGCCTACTACAAGTGGAACCAGTGGATCTTCCTCAAGATGTACGAAAAAGGGCTGGCCTACCGCAAAAAAAGCTACGTGAACTGGGACCCCGTCGAACAAACCGTGCTGGCCAACGAGCAGGTCATCGATGGGCGGGGCTGGCGCTCGGGGGCGCTGGTGGAAAAGCGCGAGCTGGAGCAGTGGTACCTCAAGATTACCGACTACGCCGAGCGCCTGCTGGCCGACCTGGATAAACTGCCCCGCTGGCCCGAGAAAGTCAAGGCCATGCAGCGGGCCTGGATTGGCAAGAGCGTAGGCGCCGAGTTCGACTTCCCGGTAAAGGGCCACGCGTATAAGATTCGGGTCTTCTCCACCCGTCCGGATACTATCTTCGGCGCCACCTTCATGGTGCTGGCCCCCGAGCACGAGCTGGTGGAGAAAATCACCACCCCGGCGCAGAAAGCCGCGGTGGAGGCCTATGTGGCCGCAGCCCGGATGAAAAGCGAGATCGAGCGGCAGATGGAGGACCGGGAGAAAACCGGGGTTTTCACCGGGGCCTATGCCATCAACCCGGCCAACGGCAAGGAGATCCCCATCTGGATTGCCGACTACGTGCTCGCGGGCTACGGCACCGGGGCCATCATGGCCGTGCCGGGGCAAGATCAGCGCGACTGGGAGTTCGCCGAAAAGTTCGGCCTCGAGATCATCCGCACTGTAGAGCCCCCCGCCGGTTGGCAGGGCCAGGCTTACACCGAGGACGGCCCGGCCATCAACTCCGGTTTCCTCGACGGCCTCTATGTGGAAGAGGCCAAACAAAAAATCATCGCCTGGATGGAGGAAAAAGGTATCGGCCAGGCTAAGGTCAATTACCGCCTGCGCGACTGGCTCATCAGCCGCCAGCGCTACTGGGGCACCCCCATCCCCATGATCCACTGCGATAGCTGCGGCATTGTGCCGGTGCCCTACGAAGACCTACCCGTGGTGCTGCCCACGCTTAAGGACGTAGAGGATATCCGCCCCAAGGGCAAAAGTCCCCTGGCCGCCCACCCCGAGTTCTACCAGTGCACCTGCCCAAAGTGCGGCGGGATAGCCCAGCACGACACCGATACCATGGACACTTTCTTCGATTCGTCCTGGTACTTCCTGCGCTATACCGATGCCCACAACGAGAACCTGCCCTTCGACCCGGCCAAGGCCAACTTTTGGATGCCGGTAGACCAGTACATCGGCGGGATTGAGCACGCCATTTTGCATCTGCTGTACGCCCGCTTCTTCACCAAATTCCTGCACGACCTGGGCTTAGTGGAGGCCGAGGAGCCTTTCGAGGGCCTCTTCACCCAAGGCATGGTGCAAGGCTGGACCGATGTGGGCGAGGTGGTGTTAGAAGGTCAGACCCTCCGCTTCAAAAACCCCGAGCGCCGGGCCAAGCTGGAACTGCCAGAGACCCTCACCCTGGAAGAGGCCCAGAAGAGCGGGGCCGAGCTGCGCACCCACGAGGACGGCACCCTGCACTTCTGGAAGCCGGCCACCATGTCCAAGAGCCTGGGCAACGGGGTGATGGTGGGGCCTTTTGTGCGGGAGCAGGGGGCTGATATTGCCCGCATCACCATTTTGTTCGCCGCCCCACCAGAAAACGAAATGGTCTGGACCGAGGAAGGCGTGCAGGGCGCCTGGCGTTACCTCAACCGGGTGTACCGCCTGGTCAGCGAAAACTTGGCCGAGCTCAAAGCCCAGGGTGAAGCCTTCGAACCCGCCGAGCTGGAAGGGGCCCATAAAGCCCTCTATCAGAAGCTGCACCAGACCATCAAAAAGGTTACCGACGACCTCGAGGCTCTGCGCTTCAACACCGCCATCGCCGCGCTGATGGAGCTGCTCAACACCCTAAGCGACTACCGCAAGGAGCAGGGGGTCAGCCCGGTCTTCCGCCACGCGGTGCTGCGCTATGTGCAGATGCTGGCTCCCTTTGCCCCTCACCTGGCCGAGGAGCTCTGGCACCACTTCCACACCACCTCGGTTTTCCATGCGCCCTGGCCAACCCTGGATGAAGAAGCACTGAAGGCCGACCATTTCGAGCTGGTGGTACAGGTCAACGGCAGGGTGCGGGGCCGAACCACGGTAAGCAGCAACGCCAGCGAGGAGGAGATTCGGCGCCTGGCCAAAGCCTTGCCCAACGTGCAGCAGCACCTCGAGGGCAAGGAGGTGGTCAAGGAAATCTACGTACCCAAGAAGCTTTTGAACATTGTGGTTCGGGGCTAGGGAAAAATGTATGCCGCCTAGTTTGGGCAATTGCCCCTAGCGGTTCCGCTCAAGGCCCCGTAGCATTAGGGTATGGTTAGCCTACATAAAATCAATGCCCTCGCCGAGGGGCAGGTGTTGGAATGCGTGGGGCAGGATGGGGGCGAAAACTTCCGTTTCCTCATCCTGCATACCTCCCCCAGCCACTATGAGGCCCTAGGCAAGATCGTGCTGGCCAATGCCAGCGTTAGCTATCAGTCTTCCGGTTCGATGGAGGCCAACCTGCTCTTGCAGTGGCTGGAGACCCTCTTCCAGCGCTGGCCGGGAGCCCAGCGTATCCCCTGGGCGGTGCACGACCTCGAGGAAAAAACCCAGACCTTCATCCGCGAGGTGCGCGAGGGTATTCGCGAGGCTCAGCCCAAACCCCAAGGCGACTGAAAGCTCAGGACGCTTGGTGGTCGTGATCTTCGAGCGGCGGAGCCCGGCGCAAGCGGGCATGTAGGGCAGCAGGGGTGTAGCGGGTTTTCTGGTGCACAACAGCCCCAAAACCGGCCATTAGCAGCGCTGGCCCTAGCAAGAACAGCCCCTGAAGGGGATCGGGCACGTAGGGCATAGGAAAGCGCACCAAGAGCGCCCAAAGCTGTACCAGCGGTAAAACCCCTCCCATCAACAAGCCGCTCAGCCACCACTGTCCCGGCCACCACCAACCCACCACGAAGCCCATCAGCAAAAGAAAAGTACCGGCGAACAGCAGCTCCACATTGCCCAAGTCGACCAAGGCCACCACCAGGCCAATGCTGGCCGGAATCAAATAGCGCAGGCTCGCTCGCACAATCCCCACCATACCCGCTTTGGGCTTATCCTTCCAGGCGAAGGATACCCCGCTCGAGCGCCGCAGTCACGGCCGCGGTGCGGTCGTCCACGCCTAGCTTGCCGAAGGTGTGCAACAGATGGGTTTTGACGGTGGCCTCGCTAATCTTGAGCTTACGGGCAATTTCCTTGTTGGAAAGGCCCTTGGCCACCAAGGAAAGTACCTCGAGTTCGCGTATGGAAAGGCTTACTTTTACTTCCCCGGATCCCCGCATCCGGCCCAAAAGCCGCGCCGCAACCGGTGGCGAGAGCACCGCCTCTCCCTGGGCGCACAGCCGCACCGCACGAAATAGCTCCTCCCGCGGCACATCCTTAAGCAAATACCCCGTCGCCCCTGCCTCCACCGCCCGAACAATGTCGCTATCGCTGTCATAGGTGGTCAGCACCAGCACCCGAACCCCAGGAAATTGGGCCCTAATCTGCCGGGTGGCGCTGACCCCGTCCATCTGCGGCATGCGCAGGTCCATCAGAACCACATCAGCGGCATGCTGCCGTAAAAAAGCCAAGGCCTCCTGGCCGTTAGAAGCCTCCCCCACCACAACAAAGTCTGGCTGGGAGGAAAGCAGACCTGAAAGCCCAGCCCGAACTACCGGGTGGTCGTCTACCAGCAAAATCCGAATCGGGTTCGTCATGGGCGGCCTGCCTTGGCTGGGGCCTCGTGGATCCTCAGGGGTAGGCTAAAAGCCAGGGTAGTACCCTGCCCCGCTTCGCTCTCCACGGTCATCTCCCCTCCCGACGAGGCTATCCGCTCGCGCATGGAGCGTAAACCAAAGCTTCCCGAAAGGGGGGGTTGCAACCCTACCCCGTCGTCTTGGACATCCATCAGCACCATGTCGTCCAGGTACGAGAGGGTCAGGGTAACATTGCGGGCCTGGGCGTGTTTGCGCACATTGGCCAAGGCCTCCTGAGCAATGCGCAAAAGCTCGACCTCGAGGGCCCCTGGCAGGGAGCAGGGCTCCCCGGCTAGAACAAACTGCGCAGCAATGCCAGACTCCTTTTGCCAACGCTGCAACAGGTGCCCTAGGGCCTCGGGCAGTGAGGTGTGCTCCAGGATTTCCGGGCGCAAAGCCCAAACCATGCGGCGGGCCTCGGTAAGCCCCTCACGGGCCACTGCGCGGGCCTGTTCTAGGTAGCGCCCTAACAGGGCCTGGTTTTTGCTCACCATCTCGGCGGCCTCGAGCTGCACCGCAATGCTAGCAAAGCCCTGGGCCAGGGTGTCGTGAATCTCGCGGGCTAGACGCTGGCGCTCCTCCAGCATGCCAGCCTGACGCGAGGCCTCTTCCAGCTCGCGGCGGGTGCGCTCGAGTTCCTCTCGGGCCCGGCTTTCCCGCACCAATAGCTCGAGGGTAAACAGGGCGTAGCCCGAGTACAAAAAAGCGACAAATACGAAAAAGGCCAGGGATAGGTTGGGATACTCAGCAGGGTTGGGCAACGCGCTCCAGGCCGTGCCGCCCTGGGGCCCTTGGGTCATCAGTATTTCAAAGGTTATCTGCAAAGGCTCGCGCTGGGCCCACCAGAGCGAAAGCCCACCCAGCCCCGCCACCACCAGCAGCACCGCCCAAAGCGGCAGCCAGTAGCGGGCCACCACCGGAACCAGGCCCAAGGCCAGGAAGGGCAGGTAATTCTGGGTCAGCCAGGCCACCACCCCCAGCCCTACCAGGGCCAACAAAACCAGCTCCCAGGCTTGGCGCCTCCCAGGACGTAGGGCCCAGAGCACCACCCCCATCAAGGCCAGGGCAGCCCCGATCCGCCAGGCGGCCTGCGCCGGGTCCTGCCAGGGAAGCACTGGCGGCAGCTCGAGGGGGCGGGCCGGCACCAGCAGGGTAAAGCCCAGCACCGTCAGCAGGTTGAGCCCGGTGAGCAGGGCCACCACCCGGGCCACCGGCCTGCCGGCAAAGAAGCGATGCAAACCAAGCCACATCCTTCGAATTGTAGCTCAAAGGCAAAAAGCGGTTTGCGAAGGCCAATGCAATCGGCCCTCTCGCGCGGGCTATGATCCCCTGGATTAAAGTAGGGGGCAGTCAGCGGGCGCAATGCCCCAGGAGTCAAGATGGGAAAGATCACCCTGTCTCACCGGTACACCGTTCTTGGCAAGCGCTTTCGGGAAGCCTGTATCGAAGCAGGCTGGCTTTGCTTCCGTAGCGGCGCGGTCTCGGTACGCCTCCACCTGCTACAGCTGACGCGCCTCGAGCGCACCTACCAGATGCGCGACGGGTTGCTGGCCGTGGCCTTTGTGGGTTTCTTTGTGGGCCTGGCCAGCCTGCTTCTGCGCTCGCTGGGCTGGCTGAACCTCCCCCAGCTCCTCAGGCTCAGCCCGGTGGCCTTGGAGTACGGGGCGCTGGTCCTGGCCATAGCGGCCCTGGCCGGCTATCTCTTCTTCCCCATCCGGGTGCTCTACCTCTACGACGGCAGCGCCACCCCGCTGCTGGTCATCGGCAGCCGAAAGGCCCTCGAGGCGATGGAAGAGAAGCTTTGGAGCACCTTGCAGACCCTGCGTGGCCCGCAACCCTAAGCAAAGAAAACGCAGAGCATGGGGGCCTTATCGCACGTAAGAAGAACCCTACCACGCCGCTTGGGCCTCAGTCGGCCAGGGCCGCCCGCTGAAAGGCCTGGCCCAGGCGGGCCTCGTCGGTCAGGTCGAGGCGCAGGGGGGTGAGGGCGATAAAGTTGTGCTCCAGCGCCCAGCGGTCGGTGCCCTCCTCCGGCTCGTGGTCGGGGTGGGGGGCAAACCAGAAGTGCTCCCGGCCCATGGGGTCGGTGCCGGGCACCACCCGGCCCAGGTAGCGCCGCACCGACTGACGGGCCCACAGCAGCCCCTTGGGTTTGGGCGGCAGATTGACGTTGATCAAAAAGGGCTTGGGCTCGCGCAGGAGGGCTTCCAGCACCTTTCCCACCCAGGGCTTGAGGCTTTCGAAGTCGGGCTCGCGGCCATTGACGGGGGTGCTGAAGGCGATGGCCGGAATGCCCAGAAGGGCGGCCTGTTTGGCCGCGGCCACGGTGCCGGAGTGCCAAATTTCGTGGCCCAGGTTAGAGCCCAGGTTGATGCCCGAGAGCACCAGGTCGACCTGCTCCCAGTGGTGGGTGCCCAGGGCCACGCAGTCAGCAGGGGTGCCGTTGACCCGGTAGGCCTCGAGGCCCCCCAGCGGGGTGGCGCGGTAGTGCAGGGGGCGCAGGATGGTGATGGCATGCCCCATGGCCGACTGCTCCACATCGGGGGCCACCACCCGCACCTGGCCAAAGGCGGTGGCCACTTGGGCCAGGGCCAAAAGGCCGGGGCTATAGATACCGTCGTCGTTGGTGACCAGGATTCGCATCGTCGTTCTCTCCAGCACCATCCTGGGGGCCCAGCGTCAGGGTAGGGTCAGGCCAATGTCAGGGTAGGTACCAAGCTAGCCTGACAAAGGGCTTTTAATCTAGAAGCGAATGGTCAGCGTGATCATCCCGACCCATAACCGGCCCCAGCTTTTGCTGCGGGCCCTGCGCTCGCTCCAGCGCCAGCTCTACCCCGACTGGGAAGCCCTGGTGGTGGACGATGGCGACGGCTCGGGCATCCTGGCGGCCCACAGCCTGCACGACCCCCGGATCATCGGGGTGCGCAACCAGGGCCAAGGCCAGGTGGAGGCCCGCAACACCGGGCTGGCCCAGGCCTCAGGCCAGATTGTCGCTCTGTTGGACGACGACGACTGGTGGCTCGACCCCACCCATCTGCACCGGGTGGTGCGGGCCCTCAAGGCCCAGGCCGGCCTGGTCTACCGGGGGGGCTATTTGGTGGTTGAGCGGGACGGCCTCGAGCTAGAGCGCATCCCCTTCGACCACCAGGCTACCCCGCACTCCCTCCTGCGCGACAACCACTTGCTGGCCACCGGGGTGGCCTACCCTCGCTTTCTGCACGACGAGCTGGGCCCCTTCGACCCCGAGATGGCCGACTACTGGGACTGGGACTGGTACCTGCGGGTAAGCCGAGCCGGGTATCCCCTGCTCCCGATACCAGGGCGGGGGGTGGTAGTCTCGATGCACGGGGCCAATATGTCCTATGCGACCCGCCTCGAGGAGCGCCGGAGGAACCTGGAAAAGCTAGCCCAGAAGCACGGGCTGGGCCGGCTCGAGCTCAAAGACCACCGCATCATCGCCGGGGCTGCCTGATAGCCCCCCACGCATAGCTTCTGCTCGAACACTGAAGCGTTCAAAGCTATTGTTTCTGCTTGGCTATCCTTTCCGCTGCTGCCAGGTAGCGCCGGCGGGCTTGCTCGAGGTCTAGCCATGGCCGTCGGTAGGGCTGGGGCCGCCCCCCCGACTCCGGCACCCAGCGGCGAAGCCAGGCCCCACCGGGGTCGTGGGCCTCGGCCTGGGCCACCAGGTTGAAGACCCGGAAATACGGGGCCGCGTCCACCCCTAAGCCCCCAGCCCAGTGCCAGCCCTGCAGGTTGGAGGCATTGTCGCCATCTAGCAGAAGATCGCGGAAGGCCCGCTCGCACTTTTGCCAGGGCAGGAGGGCGAGCTTAACCGCAAACTGGGCCACCACCATGCGGGCCCGGTTGGACAAAAAGCCGGTGGCCCGCAGTTCGCGCATCCCGGCATCCACCACCGGAATACCGGTTTGGCCGGAAAGCCAGGCTTCGAATAACTCGGTGTCATCGTTCCAGGGCAACGCCTCCCAGCGGGGGTCGAGGGCCTGGGTCAACATCCCGGGGCGGTGGTACAGCAGGTCACCGCTAAAGTCGCGCCAACACAGCTCGTTCACCCATTTCTGTGCCCCTTCGCCCCCCAGCCGCAAGGCCCGCTGGGCCGCCAGCCGGGGGGAGAGCACCCCCAGGGTGAAGTAGTAGGAAAGCCGCGAGACCCCTTCCCCGGCCAGGCCGTCGCGGGTCTGGTGGTAGGTGGGGAGCTTCTCCTGTAAAAAGGCCTCGAGCCGCCCCAAAGCCGCCTCCTCCCCCGCCGGAGGCAGGGGCACATCCGTTTGCTCCTGTGGAATGGGACCCAGCTCGTAGCCTGGGGGCAGGTTCAGCGGCAAAAAGCGCTGGGGAGCCTCGAGCAAAGTAGGCTCGAGGGCGGCCCACCAGCGCTTGGAAAAGGGGGTAAAAACCGTGTAGGGGCTTCCATCGGGCTTGCGCAGGGTGCCGGGCTCGAGGATGTACTGCCCCGGCAGCCAGCGCACCGCCCACCCCAAGGCCTGCTCCACTTTGGCATCCCGGAAGCGGGCGTAGGGCGTGCTGTTGCGCACAGCATAAACCTGCTGCACCCCCAGCTCGGCCACCACCCGCGGCACCACCTCCCAGGGTAGGCCAGCCCGCACCAGCAGTACCCCACCTCGCTGGGCATAGGCCTGGCGCAAGGCGGCCACATTCCGGTAAAACCAGGCCCGGCGGTGGGGGGTGGTGTTTTGCAGGATGTTGGGGTCGAGCACCACCAGGCCCAGAACTGGGCCCACGCGCAAAGCCGCGTCCAGGGCCGGGTGGTCGTGCAGGCGGAGATCGGCGCGGTGCCAGACCAGGTTCATGGGGGCCATACTGCCCAAAACCAGGCTGCAAAAGTAGGGGATGGCTTCAAATTGGCCCTGGCCGATTTCTCAGGCAAGACAGGCATACTGAGGGGGTGCGCGGCCTGTGGGTGGTTTTCCTTGCCTTTTTACTGCTCATTCTGAGTTTGGGGGGTTGGGCATTGCTCCGGCCTCAACTTGGGAAAGCCCCGGAAGCATGGCAGATTCAGCCCCTACCCGATCCGCACCTGCAGCGCCTAGCGGTGCGCTATCAAAGCGATGTAGGGCTTTACGCTGAAATCTGCAAACCCAAGGGCCCTGGCCCCTTTCCCAGCGTGGTTTTGGTGCATGGGGGGTTTGTAGGCCCCAACGCCAGCACCCTCGAGCTGTGCCGAAGCTGGGCCCAGGCTGGCTACCTAGTAGCCCTGCCCCACCTACGGGGCCAGGGGAAAAGCCAAGGCAGAAGCGAAATCTGCCAAAGCGAAGGCCCCGATGTACGCCTGCTGGCCGATGGCCTACCCCGCCTGGGGGGCACTGCCCAACGGGCCTATGTGGGCATCTCGCTGGGGGCCTGCGTGGCCTTGCGCGCTGCCCACCACGACCCCCAGGCCAAAGGGGTAGCCTTTCTGCTGGGCGCTACCGATTTTTTGGCCATGATGGAACGCCTAAAGCGCTATGGCCGCACCGAGGCCTACCAGCGCTGGCAGGCCCTGGTGGGGGCCCCGCCTGAAGCGTGTCCCGAGTGCTACCGCCAACGCAGCCCCCTCACCTGGGCCCAGGAGGTGCAGGCCCCTCTTTTGATGGTAGCCGCCGGCAACGACCCTATCGTCTCGCCCTTGCAGTACTGCGCCCTGGCCTGGGTGCGGGAAGAGGCTGGGCACCCTGTTCGACGGGTGGCCCTGACCCGCGAAGGGCAGTTGTGGATTGGCCCGCTCATCAAAGAACGCGCCTGCTTGGGGCGGTTCAGCCCCTTGGGTTCCTTCACCCAGGACCAACTGGTGCTCTACCCCGACCTGGAGCACCACACCACCCCTGCCATCTGGGCCCTGGTGGAGCAAGCCCTGGCAGCTTGGCTTAGGCCGTCCGCGACCCCGAGCAAACCCTGAAAAAATCATCCGGCAATGGCATAGTCCTCAGGAGAACCTGGGGTTGTTCCCCCTCGAGCCAGTTCGGTTGAAGTCTTTGATCTCAAGTCCCATTAGGGCCTACGCAAGAAAGGTAATGGGCTAGGCTAGGGGGATGGAAGAGGATTTTTTGCGGGAATCGGTGGCGACATTCGAGGAATTAGACGATCCGAGGAAAGCCCGAGGCCGCCGACACAAGCTGGTGGACCTAGGTACACGACAAAACTTGGGAGAAGCAGATAGGAGCTGATAAAAATAGGGGCTGCCCCGCCAGAGGTAGTCCCATGAATGATTGTAGTGCGCTGATAGAAGTTTTGCGACCCTACCTGAACGGGCATCGAGCCAGACTGCGTTTTCTGGCTGCCTTCATCCTGGCTTTGATCCGGGTTGGCAGTGTCAAGCTGGCCCGGGTCGCCCTGGGGTTGAACCCGTGGGTTCAGATCGCCTCCAACTACCGCCGTTGCCAAAGGTCTCTCGCTGAGTTCAGCTTCGATCAGGAAACCATCGGGTGCCTGATTCGGCAGCTATTCCCCCAGGACACCCTGTGCCTTTGCCTGGATCGCACCGAGTGGAAGTTTGGTCGCCTCAGCATCAACCTGTTGTTCATTGGGGTGGCGCATCAAGGGGTGGCCTACCCCCTGGTGTGGTGCTTTTTGGGCAAGGCGGGCAGCAGTAGTCTGCGGTAGCGACTGCGATTGCTCCGACGGCTGCTCTCCTTCGTACCCAAAGAGCGCATCCAGACCCTCCTCGCGGATCGGGAGTTTGCCTGCACAGGCTTTTCTGCGCTGCCTGCGCTGGCACAAACTGCCTTACACCTTGCGGATCAAAGCAGGTAGTCGGGTAAGCTACCGAGGGCAAAGCCGGCCCGCCCTACAGTGGTTCCGGCCTCTGCGCTATGGGCCGTGGGAAGCCTTACCCAAGCCAGTCCAACTCTGGGGGCCACGAACTTATCTGATGGGCGGTTATCTCAGGACCGGGGAATACCTGCGATTACCCAGGCCGATCCACCACAGGCTCACCTCCGCTACGCCCAACGCTGGGGGATCGAAACCCTTTTCAAAGCCTTCAAATCACAAGGCTTCGACTTCGAATCCACCCACCTGACCCGGGCTGAGCGGCTCGAATCGCTCGTCGCTTTAATGAGCATAGCCCCAGTCTGGGGCGCATGAGGTGGGAGAATGGCTCTCCCGAACCAAACCCATACCCCTCAAGAACTGTGCCCAGGCTCATACCGACCCCACCCACAAGGCCCGCAAGCTCTACTCCACCTTTCGCTATGGGCTTGACCATTTACGCCAGCTTCTCTTTGCCGCAGAAGCCAGGAAAAACGAACTACACGCCTGTATGAGGCTTTTGTAGTGTACCTAGTATTGAGCCTTTGACGCGATTTCTGTGCGGTAGTAGTGGCTCGAGCGAGACACTTCCAGCAGCTCACATTGGCGACGTACCGACAGACCGCTCTCTTCTGAAGATTCGATCATAGTCAGCCTCGTCTCTTTGGGTAGGTCGCCAAGTTGTTTTTTAGGTAGGCATTCTCCAAAGTGATCTGCCCACACAACCGTTCGAGTTCAGCCACCTTTCGTTGTAGGGCTTGTATCTCCGCCGCGCTGGTCTCGCCGTTTTTACCTTCAGGGATCGTTTGGGCTCCAGCTCCAGCCCCCTCACCAAACAGCTTTCGCCATTTGTGTATCTGACCATCAGCCAAGCTGTGCTCGCGGCAGAGCTGGGCTATCGTCTTTTCCTTCCGCTCCAACTCCCCCACTACCTTTCGCTTAAACTCCACCGTGAACGTTCTTCCTGGCATCTCTACCCCTTTCTGTTCAGCTTACGCTGAACCAACAGAGGCTATCTTGCTTAGGTGGTTCAACTTCGGGGGTTCATTCCAAATGCATTTACTATCTGAACTCAAATACTTTTGACGGTTATTTCTTGCTACTTAACTGAAGTAATTGACGATGCAAGGCGCTCGTGTCAATTTCTGGCTGGGTGATTTCCATCCATACTTCATCATATCGCTGACCACCAAGCGATATTCGCCCAGTACGACGACCAATAATGCGAAAACCGGCTTTTTCGTAAGCCCTTATTGCAGAGGTATTGAAAGCAAACACTTTCAGGTCGATATTAAAAAGATCTAAGTGGTATGCGCCGTAGGCCGAAATAAGTTTGACCGCCTCGGTTCCAAAACCCTTTCCTCGACGAGAACGATCAAATATAGCAATGCTTAAAGAAGCCGTTTTTGTTTGGTGGTTTATTTTTTCTAACCACACCACCCCAATAAGTTGGTTATCAGGGCAAAATATGCCGAAAATAAGGTTGCGTTTATTGTCTTTTAGGAGGGCTTCATAGAAAGCTACTTTTTCCTCCACTGTGGAAACTCTTCCATAACCATAAAGATAGGTAGCCGTTTCTAAATCATTATCCATTTTTGCTAGCTGGACAAGATCCTCCTGATCTAGGATACCCAGATAAATATGCTGCCCTTGTAGAACTGGATTGCGAGGCTCATTACCTACATTCATAGAACCAACCTTTCCCAAGCGAGGTTCACTTTCTTTTTTGGGTTGAGATGTGTTTATTAGCTATCAGCAACACGATTAACTCAAAACTTGCACTTATCCATCCCGGGGATATTTATGCTCGGAACCACTTGAAAAGGGCTGCCAGTCTCCCCTTTGCTGAGGAGCACTAT
>FWWL01004441.1_pt1 | contig 23692 bp, 22 predicted proteins | sample 2228331 | NCBI WGS metagenome assembly FWWL01 (sample SAMEA103939775, study PRJEB20133) | metagenome | reverse complement strand
CGCCCCCAGCCCCTGGCCCTCCCTTTCGCCGCCTCCGCCAAGACATGGGACGTCCGCCTGCTGGCAGTCGCGGAGCAGGCCGGTCACGGCATCCCGCGATCGCACCTGCACGACCGGATGGAGCGCGAGCCGGTGCGCTACACGGGTAGCTGGCTTGCCCATGCGGGCCTGCCCCTGCCGGTCCAGAAGGCGGAAAGCGTAGCCATTTTCGAAATGAAGGAAGTCCACTGATGGCCAGCACTCCGCGCCCGTCCCCGGCCCGTTTCGATCCGTCCGGCATAACCTTCTGGAACCCGCAAGGCTTCGCTGCCCTGCCCACCCTGCCGGCCTTCACGGCGGCTGATTGCGCACCGATAGCGCCGGAGCTCGACCTGTGGGACAGCTGGCCGCTGCAGCACGAGGACGGCTCGACGGTCGAGGTGAACGGCGCGCAGTACTGGTTCTTCCTGTCCTCGCAAAAGTTCGACGATCCCGGCCATCGCCATTTCCACGCCCGGATCCGCCTCATGCGGTGCAAGGACGGGGTGTGGACCGACCTCGGCAATGCCATGCCCGGCGACTTTTCTCCGGGCGAGGCCGAATGGGCCGGATCCTGCGTGCTCCACGACGATGGCCGCGCGGTCACGCTGTTCTTTACCGCCGCCGGCCGCCGCGGCGAAGGGCGCAGCTTCGAACAGCGCATTTTCGGCACGCGAGGCACGTTGGGACCGGATGGCCCGGGCCAGTGGCAGACGCCCGAGGAACTGTTCGAGGCGGACGGCACGATCTTCATGCCCGCCAACCAGGCCGGGGGTGCCCCCGGTGCGATCAAGGCTTTTCGCGATCCGGCCTGGTTCCGCGATCCGGCCACCGGACAGGCCCATATCCTCTTCACCGGCAGTGCCGGTTGGGACGACAATCCCCATAACGGGCTGATCGGCCATGCCACGCTGGTCGATGGCCGCTGGCAGCTTGGTCATCCGCTCATCCACGCCGTGGGTACCAACAACGAAATGGAGCGCCCGCACATACTGGTGCGCGGCGGGCGCTATTACCTGTTCTGGTCCACCCAGCGGCACACCTTTTCGCCGGGCAGCATCGCCGGCCCGAACGGCCTCTATGGCGCGGTCGCCGAAAGCTTTGGGGGTCCCTGGAAACCGGTCAACGGAAATGGCCTCATCGCAACCAACCCGGTGGAAGAACCAACACAGGCCTACAGCTGGTGGGTTACCGGCGAAGGCGCCGTATGGAGCTTCATCGACCACTGGGGAATGCAGGGGCGCAGCTTCGCGACGCACCCCGAAACCCTGCGGGCGCAGTTCGGCGGGACACCCGCCCCCGTCTTCCACCTGCGCTTCGAGGGCGAGGAAGTGCATATCGGCTGACACGCCATCCTCAGGCGGCTGTCGATCACGGCTGCTCGCACGGTACGGGGACGGGCGCGTGGACGAAGCCGATGAGAAGCCCGAGCCTCACGCGCGTGGCGACGAGACCCTAGGTGCTGGCGCGGATCACCAGTTCGGGCGGCATGACGAGCGCGTCCGCTTGCTCGCCATTAAGCCGGGCCATCAGCCGCTGCACCATCTGTCCGGCCCCTCCGGCGATATTCTGCCTGATCGTCGTGAGCTGCGGCACGGAATGGCGGGCGAGTGGCAGGTCGTCGAAACCGATGACGGCCATATCCGCCGGCACCTCGAGACCGAGTTCGTGCAATTGGCGGATAGCCGCCATCGCGATGGCATCGGATGCGCACACCGCGCCATCGATATTGCCGTCGAGAGACGTCATCGCCACGCCCAGTTCATCGGTCATCTCGTCGATCGAGAGGTGGACCGGCACATGCTGGAGCCGGGCACCCTGGCCGAAATCGCGGACCGCCGCTTGCGCACCGCGATAGCGCTCGTCGATCTCGATACCGGTGGTGTCGCCGAGGAATACCAGCGAGCGGAGACCCCTGCCGAGCATGTATTCCGCCGCCATGCGCCCGCCGGCAAAGTTATCCGTGCCGACGGAACAATGCGCTTGCCCGTCGCGGTGGCTGCCCCAGACCACCAGCGGCGCATAGTCGCGCGCGACCGCCTCGATCGCGTCGTACTGGTCCGACTGGCCGATCATCAAAACCCCGTCGACCATCCCCGAATTGACCACCCGGTCGAGCCAGTCGGGATGTTCCTGCGGGATCGCGCGGCTGAGCATCACGTCGTAGCCACGCTCGGTCAGCTCGTCGGCCAAGGCGCCCAGCAGGGTCATAAAGAACGGGTCTGAAATATGCTGGCGTCGGTCGTGCCCCAGCGGGATAACGACCGCGATCACGCCGGTTTTCTGGCGCCGCAGCTTGCTCGCCATCTGGTTGACCTGGAAACCGTGCTTGCGGGCCAGCGCCTGGATGCGCTCGCGCGTGCGGGCATTGATCATCGGCTTGTCGGCAAGCGCCCGCGATACCGTACCGGCCGAGACCCCGGCCAGCGTGGCCAGCTCGGCAAGCGTGCGCACCCTCCTGACGGGCCCGTCGGCAATTTGCGAGATATCGTCTTCGGCCATCGTGGATACGCTCTAACCTAGATCGCGGAGAATGACAGCTAGTATATTGCAATCGATTGCAATCGGGTTAAGTCGCGCATGTCAAATCCGTCGCCACCTGCAGGAGACCAAGGTGCGCCCCTCGTACCATTTCACACCCCATCGCAACTGGCTGAGCGATCCCAACGGGCTCGTCCATGACGGCGAATGGTGGCACATGTTCTACCAGTACAACCCCAGCGGCGAGGATTGGGGCCATATGTCGTGGGGTCACGCGGTCAGCCGCGACCTGGCGCATTGGCGCGAACAGCCGGTTGCCCTTCCCGACAACGAGGCCCGGATGGTGTTTTCGGGCAGCGCGGTCATGGACCCTGCCGGAACGGCCGGCTTCGGCCCGGGCGCGATGGTGGCCATCTATACGGCTGCCACCACCGGGCACCGGCCGATCCAGGCCCAGGCGATCGCAGGCAGCGACGATGGCGGGCAAACATGGTCCGATTACGGCGGCAATCCGGTGCTCGACCTAGGCATGGCCGATTTTCGCGACCCCTTCGTCTTCCGGCACGACCCCAGCGACAGCTGGATCATGGTGGTGGTCAAGTCCAACGAGCAGGTGGCGCAGATCTACCGTTCGGACGATCTCCGGCGGTGGCACCTGGCATCGGAGATTTCCGGCCAAACCGCTCCGGGCCGGATCTGGGAATGCCCTACGCTGGTGGAACTGCCTGTCGGCGGCGGCGACAGAACCCGCTGGCTGTTCAAGGTCGACGCGCTGCAAGGCGCACCGGGCGCGGGCGCAATCTATCTGACGGGCGCGTTCGACGGGCATCGCTTATCGCCCGACGGCGACTGGCAGGTGGTCGACCATGGCCGCGATTTCTACGCCGCGATCGCCTGGAACGGGCCCCGCGACCATGCCGGGCGCCCGGCCTGGATCGGCTGGATGGGAAACCACGCCTACCAGAAGGATTTCCCGTTGAAGGGCTGGCGCGGGGTGATGAGCGCGCCACGCCGGATTGGCCTGCTGGAACGGGCCGAAGGATTGCGACTGGCGCAGCAGGTCGAACCCAACGTCGCCGGGCTGTTCGCTACCTTTGGCGCGCTGCGTGCCGACGGGACGGTCGATGTTGCCAGCCGGGTCGAACTCTCAGCGGAGTTTGCCGGTTCGGTCCGGCTGAGCGACGGACGGGATAGCCGTTTCACCATCCGTGCCGACGGCGAGCGATGGCGGCTCGAACGGCGCGACGCCGCACTGCCGTTTCTCGATGTCGATGCTGTGCTGCAACGCCGCGACGGCGAAGGGCTATCACTCTGGCTCGACAGCGAGACGATCGAAGTGCTGACGCCCGACGGTACCGGCAGCGCAAGTTTCCAGCATCGTCCTGCTACGGCCCGATTGGCGGTCGAAACCGACCGGCCGCAGGATGTGTCAGTCGCTTCTCTGGCCTGAGGCGCGTCGGGCGAGTTCGATCGCGCCGGTGATCCCCGCATCGTCGCCCAGACCCGGAGCGACGATATAGCTCGCCAGTCCGGGATCGAGCCGGGGGTGCGAGACGTAGCCTGAAAGCCTTGCCTCGGCCTGTTGGCGCAGGCTCTCGACAAGGCCCGGCGCCTTCATCACCCCGCCGCCGAAAATCAGCCGGTCGGGCATGTGCATCAGCACCAGCGTGACGGCGAAATCGGCGAGGTAGGAGGCGATCAGGGGCACTGCGCCGGGAGCGATGCGCCCCAGCGGTCGATGATCGCGGGTCCGCTGGCGAGCCCTTCGAGGCAGTCGCCGTGGTAGGGGCAGCGCCCGGCGAAGGGGTCGCGCGCCGCGTCGCGCGGCGGGCGCACGTGCCCCGCCTCGAGATGGCTGATCCCGCCGCGCGAGGTTCCCTTGTGCAGGACGCCGGTGCCGATGCCGGTGCCCACAGTCGTATAGGCCAGCGTCTCGCAGCCTTGCCCCGCCCCGCCCAGCCATTCACCCAGCGCCGCACCGTTGACGTCGGTATCGACCAGGATCGGCGCACCAAGGCCGCCCAGCACATCGTGGAACCGCGCTCCGCTCCAGCCCGGCTTTGGGGTGGTGGTGAAGGTGCCGTAGGCCGGCGACGCCGGATCGATATCGATCGGGCCGAAGCTGGCGATGCCGATCCCGGCCAGGGCGCGGCCGGCAAAAAAGTCCCGCAATTCGGGAAAGGTCTCGGCCGGCGTGCGCGTATCCATCCGCGTGCGCTCGACAATCGTCCCGTCCAGGCGTGCGAGGGCGAGGACGAACTTTGTCCCGCCAGCCTCGACCGCACCGATCAGTGGCTCGTTCACGTAACACTCCCTGTTGCCTGCGGGGCCACATCGAAAGCGACCGTCAGTCGCTCCTCTCCCTCGAACGGTACGGTCCCGTGCCATGTCGTCGAGGGAAACAGCGCCAGCCGCGCGGGCTTCGGCGTGATGTATGCGGTGGGCTCGAGGCCTAGCCCGAGTTCGGCTGGCGCCATGCCGAGCGCCAATTCGCCCGCATGGTCGTGCCCCGTCTCCGTCGGGAAGACGATATAGAGCGCGGAGCTTGCCCAGCCATGGGGATGGGTATGCGCACTGTGATGCCCCCCGCCCGCCAACCGCACCGACCAGCTGCCGGTGAAGCGCACGTCGGCCGGCTTGCGCGTGAGCAGCGGATGGGTCGGGTCGTCCGGCAGCGCGTCGCGCCATTGGGTCACCGCCTCGACGATACTGCGGCGAAGCGCCCGGATGCGCGGGTCGTGATGCAGCAGCAGGTTGCGCTCCGTCTGCGTCCCGCCGCGCACCGATTGTTCGGGATAGGGCGCGGCCATGCGGTGCAATCCGCGCAGGAACACCGCCAGATCGGCCAGCATTGCTTCTGTCAGCTCGAGATCGATGGGACGCGCAAAGTCGCCGTCCAGCCATTCAGCTCGTTCGTCGTCCATCAGCCTCCAGCAGAGGCTGAGGTAGGGCCAGAACTGGCCCTCGTGCGGCGTGCCGAGTTGAGCTTCAGCCAGCGTGATCGCACGCGCCGGGTCGCCGTGGCGCAATGCGTGACGAACCTGCAGCAGTGCCAGGCCCGGATCGTTTGAGTGCTGGTAATCGGCGAATATCGCGGGATCGCCCATCGCCTCGCCGGTTTCACAGTCGAGCCAAAGGCGCAGCAAGGGCATCTCGCGCAGCGCCAGCACGCGCCGCGCGGCGTCCCAGTCCTTCGCCGCGACCAGCTTGTGTAACCATGCCTGTATTAGCGCGGCATTCGCCGGCTCACTCTGCACCGCTTCGGCAAAGCTGCGCAGAGGATCATAATCACCCGACGTCGCCCGCAGGGTCGCGAAGGTTACATGCCCTTCGACCCAGCCCGGGCTGCGCGCGAGGATACCTTCCAGCAGCCGCATCGCCCGCTCGCCCTGCCCCTCGGATGACAGCGCCAGCGCGAAATTGCGCACCACCTCCGCATTGCCGGGATTGAGCAGCGCGGCCCGCTCGAACAGCGGCACGGCCTCGAACCACCCCTCCCAATGGAACTGCGCCTGCATGAAGGCGAGCCCGGGATGATCCGGCGTCTGCGACACCGCGGCATCAGCGGCAGCACATGCTGCGGTCATGTCTTGCTCCGCATAGGCCGCCTGCGCCTTGGCGACGAGGGTCTGGACAGTCTCCTGCGCCATCGCGGCTGTCACACCGCAGGTGCCTTGCAATGCCGGTCGATGAACTGCTGGTGGGTGGTTTGCTTAGCCGCCTCGGCCACCATCGCCGCCTTGAGCCGGCCGAGCCACTCGCCCGGTGCCTGCTCGCGATAGCCGGCTACAGGATCGCATGCCTCGGGGATATTGCCCTGGCCGAGATGCACCGCGTGCCAGCTCGGCGGCCCGAACAGGTCCATGTCGCGCGCGATGTGCCGACCGTAGCGGCGGAAATGCTCTATCTTGAAGGCCAGAGTTTCGGGGATTTCCATGTCCCGGCAATACCGCCACAGCCCGGAATCGTCGCGCGTCGTCAGCTTGTAGTGCAGCACCACGAAATCGCGGATGCGCTCGTACTCCGTGCGGGCAATATGGTTGTATTCGTCGCGGACCATGGGGTCGAAGCTGCGGTCCGGGAACAGCGCCAGCAGCTTGGATATCCCGGCCTGGATCAGGTGCAGGCTGGTCGATTCCAGCGGCTCCATGAACCCGCTCGACAGGCCGATGGCGACAACGTTCCTGTCCCAGAACTTGCGCCGCATGCCGGTGACGAAGCGTAGCCGGTTGGGCTGGGCCAGCGGCTCCCCGTCGAGGTTCGCCAGCAGGGCCTTCTCGGCATCCTCGTCGCTGATGAACTTGCTGCAATAGACATAGCCATTGCCGATCCGGTGCTGCAACGGGATGCGCCATTGCCAGCCCGCATCGCGCGCGGTTGAGCGGGTGTATGGGGTGAACTCGCCGCTGCCGTGGCTGCAGGGAATCGCCACCGCGCGGTCGCACGGCAACCAATGGGTCCAGTCGTCATAGCCTGCTTCGAGCGCGCCTTCGATCAGCAGCCCGCGAAAGCCCGAGCAGTCGATGAAGAGCTCCGCTTCCAGCACCTGCCCGCCTTCGAGCGTGACCGAGCGGACGAAGCCGCTTGTCCCATCGAGCGTGAGATCCGCAATCTTGCCTTCGACCCGCGTGACGCCGCGCTTCTCCGAATATCCGCGCAGGTAGCGCGCATAACGCCCGGCGTCGAAATGGAAGGCGTAGTCGAACGTCGACAGGACGCTGCGCCCGTCGGGACTCGGGATGGTGAACCGCCCGGCCTTGGCCAGTTGCCAGGCCATCGACAATTCGTCGAACTCGCCCGCGTCCTCGCCCGCCAGCCGAGCCTGCAGCCACAGCTGGTGGACATCGCGGATGTCCATCGGCTTGCCGTGCGGGCCGAAGGGGTGGAAATAGCGTGTGCCCTTGGCGCCCCAGTCGATAAACTCGATGCCGAGCTTGAACGACCCCTGCGTCTCGCGAATGAACTCGCGCTCGTCGATGCCCAGCATGGCGTTGAAGGTGCGGATCGGCGGGATGGTCGCCTCGCCCACCCCGACCGTGCCGATGGCCTCCGATTCGACCAGAGTGATGGCGCATCCCTTTGGCAAGGCATTGGCAAGGGCCGCCGCCGTCATCCAGCCGGCGGAGCCGCCGCCGACCACCAGGATCGACCGGATTGCCCGGTCCTGTGCTGCATCCGTCATTGCTCGACCTTAGCGATCAGAAAAAGGGACCGGTAGCCTGAACCACCGGTCCCCGTGTGGCGGGAGGGGCCCGCCTGGAGGATGTGCGCCGCGACCCCCATCGCGCCGCACAATCGCGTCAGTTCCTGATCCTCAGAACGTCAGACGGACCGAGGCGCTGATGTTCCGGCCCGGTACCGGGGTGCCGCTGACGATCGCCGGGGTCACACCCCCGTTGACGAGCGTCGCACCGTTCCCGCGCAGATCGTAGGTGTTGAAGATGTTGTAGACGTTGAGGCCGAACTGCAGGTTCTCCATCGGATTGACCCGCAGCGAGGCGTTGAAGGTGGTTTTGCCTTCGAACGACCGCAGCGCGTCGTCGACGATGCTGGTCTGGCCGGTCGCCGACAGGCCCAGCGTTGCGAGGTCGCCGAAATCATAGGACGCCGACAGCGAGTAGCTGAGGTCCGGGATAAAGGGCGCCTTGGTGTAGTTGGCCGCACCCGAGAGCTTGCGCTCGGCGTCGGAATAGGTGGCGTTGGCCACGAACAGCAGGCCGCCGTTGCGATAGGTGCCGAAGAATTCGAACCCTTGCGACCTGTAGTTGCTGTCAATGATGCAGCCGCCGGCACCACCCGGGCACCGCGTGGCCGAAAGCTCGAAGGTGCTCTGGCTGAAATCGCCCTTGAGCAGGGTCAGTTCCGCCGTCCAGTCGCCGCCGGCCAGCCCGCCGCGCGCCTTGGCGCCCAGTTCGTACTGGTTCACGAAGTCGACCGACGGGGTGATCCCGTCCGCGCCGCAGCCATTGGTGCCGGCGAGCGCCTGCGCCCCGGTGCACAGTTCGCCGGTCGAGGCGATCTTGCCGCCGAGCGTCTGGCGGTCGGAGTTGAAGCGGCCGCCGCGCGAGGCACGGGCGAAGATCGACACGTCGCTCGAGGCCTTGAACAGGCCGCCGACCGACCAGCTGGTGTAGCTGCGGCTGTAGTCGAGCTGTTCGCGGGAGCCGTTGGCGGTGATCGCCTCGATCCGCAGCGTCGGGCGCGACGGATCGGGCGAGACGAGGAAGGTGTTGCCACCCGCGATCGCATAGCCGCTCGCCGCGACCCGCTCGAAGCGGACCGAGGCGTCGAGATTGAACAGGTCGCTGTCGAGCACCAGCTGCGCATAGGGCGCGGTGTTGGTGTAGCCGAGGTCGTAGTCGCGGGCGCAGCAGCTGCCCCAGTTGTTGTTGTAGCCCGAGATGCCCTGATAGGTCAGCTGGTTGCCGGCGGCATCGTAGAGGTCGAGCTGGGCCGGGTTGTCGCCGCTTAGTTCGCGGGTCGACTTGTTGACGTGCCAGTCCATGGCGATGGTCTGGTCCATGTAGAAGAACCCGCCTCGTGCCGTCAGCAGCATCGAGCCGACGTCGAATTCGCCGGTGAGGACGAGGTCGTTCACGAAGGCGCCCAGATCACGCATGTTGGTGGTGACGTTGACGTTGTTGTCGAGCAGCGCGCCGGTGAAGACCTGGCCTGCCTGCGGGCCGTTGGCATAGCGGATCTGCGCCACCGTGGCGCCGTTGACGGTCGAACCGATCACGCTGCCGCGCGTGGCGATATTGAGAAACGGCGAGGAGAAACTGCCCGAGACGTCCGAATAACGCGCCCGGTTGTCGAGCTTGAAGTTGTCGCCGAATTCCCAGTGCAGCTGTGCCCCGATGTACTTCTGGTCGGTGGAGATACCGTCGATGCCGACGCGCTCGAACACGCCCTGCCGGTTCAGGATCAGCTGTTCCTGGTTGTAGATCGAATAGTTGGTCTGGCTGCGTCCATCGAAGCCGGGGTAGGCGCGGATGTCGGTGATCTTGTTGCCGGAGAAATTCGCCAGCGCCGGGGCACCGGTGTAGTTGATCCCCTGGGTATCTGCGACCTTGAAGAACAGCCGCAGGAAGGATTCCCCGTCGCCGAACTCCTTGGTCACATTGCCCTTGACCTGGATGCTGTCGTTGATCGTGTAATCGACCCCGAGCGGATCCTTGCCGCGCTGGAAATATCCGCCGACATGGAAGTAAAGCCCGTCGCCGAGACCGCCGCCATAGCGGAAATCGAGCTTGGTATCGTTGAAATCGACCCCCTTGGTCAGCTGCACCAGCCCGCCCTCGCGCTCGCCGGTGTGGCTGATGTAGTTGATGACCGCGCCGGGCGCCTGGCTGGCGAGCGTGGTCGCCGAACCGCCGCGAACGGCCTCGACCGTGGCCGTGGTGGTATCGAACTTCGTCCAGTAGTCGTTGTTGCCGAACTGGATGTCCCCGAACAGGACCAGCGGCAGGCCGTCTTCCTGCAGCTGGACGAACGGCGCACCGCCCGTGGCAACAGGCAGGCCGCGCACGGCGATGTTGGAGTTGCCGCCGGGACCCGAAGTGCCCGGCGTCTGGATACCCGGCAGCAGGCGGAAAATTTCCGCTTCCGACTGGGGCTGGAAGTTTTGGATGATGGTATCGTCGAGCGCGGTGACCGAAATGGAGCTTTCGATCTGGCTCTGGTTGCCGACCGATGCGGTCACGACGATCATGTCGAGCCCGGTGGCGTCTGCTGTGCCTTCCTCGGCATCCTGCGCCATGGCGGTGCCCGAAAACGGCAGCGCTACGCCAAGGGCGAGCGCGGATACACAGCTGCGATAACTGGTTTTCATCGAAATCCCTCTCCTGTCTCGCCGGATGGTCTGCTGATCCGCAGCCATTCGAGTCGGGGCCGTTGTAACAATTCCGCAATCGATTGCAATCTCTTTGTGCAAACGATTGTAGAGAGGCATCGAACCTCTTGATAAAGGGCGGGTTACGGGTAGCTCAGGCGCGAATTCGACGGCGGCGGAGAGCGCTCGCGATCAGCCCCGCCCGCGGTAGCCGGCAACGCCCTGGTCCGGGACCCACAGCCCCTCGGGCACGGAGCCGCTCTGCCAGAAGACGTCGATCGGGATTCCTCCACGCGGGTACCAGTAGCCGCCGATCCGCAGCCAGCGGGGCTTCATTTCCTCGGTCAGGCGCTGGCCAATGCCGACAGTCACGTCTTCGTGAAAACCGTTGTGGTTGCGGAAGCTGCCGAGAAACAGCTTGAGGCTTTTCGATTCGACGATCGTCTCGCCCGGGGCGTAGTCGATGACGAGATGCGCAAAATCCGGCGCGCCGGTGACGGGGCAGAGCGAGGTGAACTCGGGCGCGGCAAAGCGTACGAGGTACAGCGCGCCGGGCCGCGGGTTCAGCACATAGTCGAGCACGGCCGCCTCGGGAGATGCCGGCAAGGGGGTCTGCTGGCCGAGGAACTGCGGCGTCCCGGCAGGCTGGGAATGTGTGTCGCTCATGCCGCGCCTGTGGAGCGAACTTGCGAAAAGCACAAGCTGGCCGTTGGAAGGTGGCAGTTCACCGCCTATTCAGCGCCGCAACCCAAGGCGGCGGGATGGCCCCGCGCCCCTGACCGATCGATCCATGACCACCAGATTTACCCTTCCCCTGCTCGCCCTCGGGCTTACCGTTTCGCTGAGCGCGCCGGTGGCTGCGCAGGATTTCCAGCTGCCGCCCAACCCCTCGCCCACGCCGACCCCGCGCGTTCAGGGCCCGGTGGACGACAGCGGCGTCGTGCCGGTCGCCCCTCGCCCCATCCCCACAGCGACGCGGACGCCTGCCCCGTCACCGGCCCCTGCGCCGGCGCCGTCAGCATCGCCCACTCCGCGGCCGCGTGCGACGACAACTCCTCCTGCCGCGGCCGGAGTGGCAACTCCCGCATCGCGTCCGCAGCGCGCCCAACCGGCAACCGGCAGCGCAGCCGCCGTGCCAAGCGAGCAGCCTCTGCCCCAGCCGGCGCAATCCGATGCACCCGCCCCCACGGCAAGCGCGCCCGGCTTCGACTTTCCCGCACCTCCCGTTCCAGCGCCCTCCGCGCCGGTACCATCGGCGGCCGCGGCATCCGATGCCAAAACCGGCCTTCCCTGGTGGTGGTGGATCGCCGCGCTCGCTGCACTTGCATTGCTCGGCCTCGCGGGCTGGTCGTTGTCGCGCCGCAAGCGTTCGGCAAAAGTGCCGCAAGAGATCGAGCGCCCGATCGTCGGCGGTGCCATTGCAGGCCCGATCGACGATCCGCTGCGCTACCTCAAGATCGAGGTCGATGCGGTCAGGCTCAGCCGAAGCGTCATGGCGGCAACACTGAGCTACCGCGTCACGCTGAGCAATCGTGCCACGGAGGCCATGCGCCACATCGTGCTCGATGGCGACCTGACCAGCGCCCACGGCAACGCGCCAGTGTCCGAGCAACTGGCCGAAGGCGCCACCGCCCTGCCCCCGCTCCATACGCTCGACCATCTCGGCGCGGGCCAGCGCAAGACCTTTACCGGCGAAATGCGCCTTCCGCTCAAGGATGTGCGGCCGATCCGGCAGGGCAACGTGCCGATCTACATCCCTCTGGTCCGGCTCAAGGCAAGGACGAACGGCTCGGAGCCGAAGGCATTCACCTTCGTCGTCGGCAAGACCTCCAACGTGGCCGGGGCGCGGCTGCAACCGTTCCGTCTCGATACGCCGCCGCAGACCTTCAGCGAGATCGGCACCCGCCCGCTCGGTTGAGGGGGCGCATCTCTGGACGGAGCCGTGCGCTGCCGCTAGGCGGTTAGCGATGGACATGCTGGTTTCGACCGAATGGCTGGCGAGCGAACTTGGCGCGGGCGACCTTGTCGTCCTCGACGCCTCGCTGCATTTGCCGCAGGCGGCTCGCCAGGCCGGCAGCGAATTCGATGCCGCCCACATTCCCGGCGCGCGGTTCCTCGATCTTGCCAGCCTGCACGATCCCAATTCCAACATGCCCGGGAAGATTCCCGACGCGGCCCGGCTCGAAGCGCGGTTGCGGGCGCTCGGCGTCGGCAACCACAGCCGTGTGGTACTTTACGACGATTCGGCGCTTCGAAGCGCCTGCCGGGCCTGGTTCCTGCTGCGCCTGTTCGGGTTCGAACGCGTCGCGGTGCTCGACGGGGGCCTCGGCAAATGGATTGCGGAAAGCCGTTTGCTGGAAAGCGACGTGCCGGCCGACGGGGTGGACGATGGCGGCGGGATCACGCTGGTGCCCGACGGCACCCTGCTGCGCGACAAGCGGCAGATGCTGGCCGCTTGCGAGGCAGGTTCAGGGCAGGTGGTCGATGCGCGCGATGCCGGACGTTTCACCGGCGAAACGGTCGACACCGTCCACAACCTGCCCGGCGGCCATATCCCCGGCGCGCGGAACCTGCCGTTCACCGAAATGCTGCGAACCGACGGGACCTTCCGCCCGCGGGACGAGCTCGAAGATGCGTTCGAGCGCGCGGGGATCGATCTCGCCCAGCCGCTCGTCACCACCTGCGGCAGCGGCGTCACCGCATCCGTGCTCGTTTTCGCGCTGCACCTTATCGGCAAGACCAACGTGGCGCTTTACGATGGCAGCTGGTCGGAATGGGGCGCAGACCCCGCCACACCCAAGGAGACGGGAGAGGCGCGCTGAGCAGCGATACGACAGCAGGCACCGGAACGCGCCTCGTCGGTGCGGGCCGACGCGAGGAATGGACCGGTCCGGTGGTCAATCCGCCGGTCTGGCGCGCCAGCACGCATCTCTATGCCAGCGAAGCCGAACGCAAAGCGGCCCAGGGCAACAATGCCGACGGGCAATTCTACTACGGCCGCCGCGGTGCGCCGACGCAGTGGGCGCTGTGCGAAGCGCTGACCCAGATCGAGCCCGGTGCTTTCGGCACCGTCATCTATCCCAGCGGGACGGCGGCGATCGTGCAGGCGCTGATGGCGGTGCTGCGCCCGGGCGATGTGCTGCTGGTGACCGACAATGCCTACGAGCCGACCCGCAACATCGCCAGCGGCATCCTCAAGCGTTTCGGGGTCGAGCCGCGCTATTTCGACCCGCTGGATGTCGATGGCTTTGCGGGCAAGTTCTGCGAGCGGACAAAGGCGGTCATGCTGGAAAGCCCCGGCAGCCTGACGATGGAAGTGCAGGACGTACCCGCCCTTTCCGCCATCGCGCGGGAAAAGGGGGCGGTGACGCTGCTCGACAACACCTGGGCCTCGCCCCTCGGCTTTCCCGCGCTGCAGCGTGGGTGCGACATTTCGGTGATGTCGCTGACCAAGCATGTATCCGGCCATTCCGACGTCATGATGGGCTCGGCCAGCGCGCGCGACGAGCGGCTCTACAAGAAGCTGCGGCAGACGGCGCAGCAGATGGGGAACATCGTCTCGCCCGACGACGCGGCGCTGATGCTGCGCGGGCTGAGGACGATGCAGGTACGGCTGGAGCGCGAAACGGCGACCGCGCTGGCGATTGCCGACTGGCTCGCCGAGCGACCGGAAGTCGCGCACGTGCTGTGCCCGATGCGCGCGGGATCGCCCGGTCATGTCCTCTGGCGGCGCGACTTCACCGGTGGCTGCGGCCTGCTGTCTTTCGTCTTGAAGGGCGCAATCGAAGCGCAGCGTGCGGCTTTCATCGACTCGCTCGAGCTGTTCGGCATCGGTTACAGCTGGGGCGGGTTCGAAAGCCTTGTCATCCCGTTCGACCCAGCCGACATCCGCACCGCAACGCCATGGCCGCCGACCGGATGGCATCCCGACGACCGTCTGGGCGTCCGCCTGTCGATCGGGCTCGAGGATGCTGCGGACCTAATCGGCGACCTTGCCCGCGCTTTTGCGGCAATGGAGAGATTATGACCGCAGCAACGCGGATCCTCGAACCTGCGCCAGCCGCCTCTTCGGCGCCGGAGCCGCAGGCTGTGCCGCTCATCGATCCCTCGACCGGGAAACCCCTGCTCGACCCGGAAACCGGGGAGCAGATGATGGGTATACCCGCGCCTCAGGCGACCCCTTTCCTCGATCCCGAAACGGGCGAGCCGCTGATGGACCCGGCAACCGGTGATCCACTGGCCGCAGCCGCAGCCCCAACTCCGGCACCGACGCCCGAAGCGACGAAAGAGGCCATTTCCGCCGCCAACGATGCCAAGGAAGCGGTATCGCAGAAAAGCGAAACGGCGGGGGACATGATCGATACGCTCGACCGGATGGCGATCCAGATGGGCCACATGCGGCTGTCTCTCTGGGACGTCATTTTCGGGTCGGCCATTGTTCTGTTCGTGATCATCGGGGCCTGGTTTGCCACCAAGGCGATCAAGATCCTCGTCGCCCGCGCGACCCGGCTGGACGAAACGCAGCGCCTGCTCGCCGAAAAGATCATCACCATCCTCGTGTGGGCTGCCGCGTTCTTCCTCGGGATCGATCTGCTCGGGATAGACCTGACGGCGCTGGCTGTTTTCTCCGGCGCCTTTGGCCTGGCGATCGGTTTCGGTCTGCAGAAGACCTTCGGTAACCTGATTGCCGGGATCATCCTGTTGATGGACAAGTCGATCAAGCCGGGCGACGTGATCGCCGTGTCCGACCAGGCCGGCGCGTCGACTTTCGGGCAGATCCGCAAGATCGGCATCCGCGCCGTTTCGATCACGACGCGGGACCAGAAGGAGTATCTGATCCCGAACGAAAACCTGATGATCAATCAGGTCGAGAACTGGTCCTATTCGAGCAAGAATGTCCGCATCCAGGTGCCGGTCGGCATCGGGTACAATTGCGACATCAAGCTGGCCGAAAAGCTCATGCTGCAAGCCGCGGGCGAAGTGAAGCGCGTCAAGCAGACTCCACCGCCGGTCGTCTGGCTCGACAAGTATGGCGAAAACTCCGTCGATTTCGTCATCCACTGCTGGATCTCCGACCCCGAGGAAGGCGTCGGCAATGTCCGGTCCGAAGTGCTCAAGAACCTCTGGGACTTGTTCCAGCAATCCGGGATCGAGATCCCCTTCCCCCAGCGCGACATCAACTTGCGCGGCAATGCGCAGTTCGACCAGTTGGTCGCGGCGATTGCCCAGCGGGTCGACAAGACCGGCAAAGACTAGCTTGGTCACTCGGAAGGGCCGGTTTTGAAACCATCGCTTCCCCGGCTGGTAGCGCCCATTTCAAAATCCAAACTACCCTGCCTGCCAGTCATTCTGATTGGCCGTTCGGGGCTGCAGTGCCGAATAAGGCGGCATGACACAGGCTGGAACCATATATCTCGTCGGCGCGGGCCCCGGTGACGCGGACCTGCTGACGCTTCGCGCGGCGCGTCTGCTCGCTGCCGCCGACCTCATCGTCCATGACGGGCTGGTCGACCCGTCGATCCTCGCCATGGCGCGGCGCGATGCAACCTTAATCTCCGTCGCCAAGAGCCGGTCGAACCACACCATGCCGCAGGAAGCGATCAACGCCCTGCTGGTGCGCGAAGCGCTTGCAGGGCGCGATGTGGTGCGCCTGAAAGGCGGCGACCCCTTCATCTTCGGGCGCGGGGGCGAGGAGGCCGAAGCCGCCCGTGCCGCAGGCGTTCCGGTCGAGGTGGTCCCGGGCATCAGCGCCGCCAACGGTGCCGCCGCCGCCGCGCAGATCGCCCTGACCCACCGCGAGGCTTCGAGCATCGTCAGCTTCGTCGCCGGCCAGTGCAAGGGCCTGGCCGAGCAGGACTGGTCCGGCCTTGCCGGCAAGGGGCGCACGCTGGTGATCTACATGGGTCTCAAGACCGCCCCGCAAATCGCGGAAAAGCTTATGGCCGAGGGTGTCGCTCCCGAGGTTCCGGTGGCGGTTATCGAGAATGCGGCGCGCCCGCAGATGCGCGTGCTGCGCGGCGTCCTAGCCGGGCTTCCCGAGGTCGTTTCGCGGGAAAAGGTCGCGACACCGGCCCTGATCGTGATCGGCGAAGTCGTCGCGCGACCCCGGGCCGGGGACGATCTTTCCACCCCTGACCAACAACTTGCGGCGCTGGCCCTGGAGGCGATGTCATGAAGATCCTGACCGGAAACGACCTGAAATCGGGCGCGGTGACATGGTGGGACGGCACCGGTTGGTCGCTCCACGTCGACCACGCCGTCGATGTCGGCGACCGCGCCGACGAAATCATCGCGCGCGAGGAATCCGCTCGCCGCGTCAATGTACCCTATGCCATCGAGGCCGAACGCACCGACAAGGGCGTCCGGCCTGCCCATATCAAGGACCGCGTCCGGGCGCTCGGCCCTACCGTCCGCCCCGACCTGACCCTCAAACCCGCCGATCCCGATGCCGGCAACTGGGTGATCTGATATGTACAAGTACGATCAATACGACCAGGCGATGGTCGACGCGCGGGTAGAGGAATTCCGCGACCAGACCCGTCGCCGGCTCGAAGGCAAGTTGCCGGAAGAAGCCTTCCGGCCATTGCGACTGATGAACGGCCTCTATCTGCAGCTGCACGCCTACATGCTGCGCGTCGCCATTCCCTATGGCACGCTCGACAGCCGGCAGATGCACGCGCTGGCCGACATCGCCGACAAATACGACCGCGGCTACGGCCATTTCACCACCCGCCAGAACATCCAGTACAACTGGATCAAGCTGGAGGAAGCCCCTGATTTGCTTGCGCATCTCGCCAAGGTCGAGATGCATGCGATCCAGACCAGCGGCAATTGCATCCGCAATATAAGCTCCGACCATTTTGCCGGCGCGGCCGCCGACGAGCTGGTCGATCCGCGCCCCTATGCTGAACTGCTGCGCCAATGGTCGAGCTTCCACCCGGAATTCAGCTATCTGCCGCGCAAGTTCAAGATAGCGGTAATAGGCTCCGACGTAGACCGGGCGGCGATGCGGCTACACGATATCGGCATCCGGATCGTGCAGGACGTAGAGGGTGCGCTGGGCGCGGCATTCTATGTCGGCGGCGGCATGGGCCGGACCCCGATGATTGCCCCGCTGATCCGCGACTTTGTGCCGCTCGACCAGTTGGTCACCTATGCCGAGGCGTGCCTCAGGGTCTACAACCGCCACGGCCGGCGCGACAACAAGTACAAGGCGCGCATCAAGATCCTCGTCCATGAAATGGGCGCGGAGGAATACACTCGCCAGGTCGAGGAAGAATTCGCCCACCTGCTCAGCCAGGGCGTCGAACCGCCGCTGGCGGAACTCGAACGGCTGCGGCCCTTCTTCGCCGATCCGGCGTTCGAGACCGGGCTCAGCGATACGCTGGACCGTTCGGACCCGGACTTCGCGCTGTGGGCCGACCGCAATATCCATCCGCACAAGGCGCCCGGCTATGTCGCGGCCGTGATCAGCCTCAAGCCCGTCGGCGGCATCCCCGGCGATGCCACCTCAGCGCAGATGCACCTGATGGCCGATCTCGCGGCGAAGTATTCCTTCGACGAGCTGCGGGTGATGCACACCCAGAACATCGTCCTGCCGCATGTGAAGATCGCCGATCTCCACGCGCTGTGGACCGAGCTGGAGGCGGCGGGGCTCGGCAGTCCCAACCTCGACACGATCGAGGACATCATCGCCTGCCCGGGGCTCGACTATTGCAGCCTCGCCAACGCCCGTTCGATCCCCGTGGCGCAGAAGATTTCGCAGCGCTTTGCCGCCAATGGCAAGACCGCCGCGCTTGGCGAATTGAAGCTCAAGATTTCGGGCTGCATCAACGCCTGCGGGCACCACCACGCGGGCCACATCGGCATCCTCGGCGTCGACAAGAAAGGCACCGAGAACTACCAGCTGCTGCTCGGCGGCAGCGAGGCGGCGGATACCTCGCTCGCCAAGATCACCGGCCCCGGCTTCGACGAGAACGGCATCGTCGATGCGGTCGAAACCGCAGCCGATGTCTATCTCGCCAACCGGCAGGAAGGGGAGCGTTTCCTCGACACCTACCGCCGCATCGGCATGGATCCCTTCAAGGAGGCGCTTTATGGCTGAGCAGCCCAATTCGGCTCTGGGCACTAGCCCCGACGACGTCCAGTTCCGCTTCCGCGATGACGAAGTGGCGGACCATGCGCAGGTCACGGTCGATGCGTTTCTCGAACAGTCCAACGCCGCCGCGGTGCGGATCGAGCCGGGCGACGATGCCCGCGCGCTGATCCCGCATCTCGGGCGACTGCGGCTGGTCGAAGTCAACTTCCCCGCCTTCGGCGACGGGCGCGGCTATTCCTCGGCCCGGATCCTGCGCGAGGCCGGGTACGAGGGCGAACTGCGCGCCGTGGGCGAGGTGCTGGTCGACCAGATCGGCTACATGCGCCGCTGCGGGTTCGACAGCTTCGCGCCCGACGCACCCATCGACGAAGACGACGCCAAGGCCGCGTTCGAGCGCTGGCCGCATGTCTACCAGCGCGCCGCCGACGCGCGGCGCATGATTGCGGAATTGCGCCATGAATGAGATGCGCGCCATCGACCGGATCGACACCGGCCCCCGCTTCACCGAGCACGATGCCGTGCGCCTCAACCGCCTTTTCCGCGGGTCGAGCACGCGGGAGATGCTGGAATCGGTCATCCGCGACAGCCTCGCGGGCGAACTGGCGGTCGTCTCGAGCTTCGGCGCGGAGAGTGCGGTGCTGCTGCACCTGATTGCACAGGCCGATCCCGGCATCCCGGTGCTGTTCCTCGAGACGGGCAAGCATTTCCCCGAAACGCTGGCCTACCGCGACGAGCTGGTCGATGCGATCGGGCTCAAGAACCTCGTCAATCTCTACCCCTGCCTCGGCGAGCTGGAGACGCGCGACGAGACCGGCCTGCGCTGGTCCTACGATCCCGACGGCTGCTGCGAGATCCGCAAGGTCAAGCCGCTGGCCCGCGCGCTGGTGGGCTTTGACGCGACCTTCACCGGCCGCAAGGCGTTCCAGTCAAGCACCCGCGCCAACCTGCCCCGCTTCGAGATCGATACGTCGGACGAGCAGGGCCGGCTGAAGATCAACCCGCTGATCGACTGGAACGCCAGCCAGATCGAAGGCTATATGATCCAGCAAGACCTGCCGCGCCACCCGCTTGTGGCGCAAGGCTATCCCTCGATCGGCTGCTCCCCCTGCACGCGCCCCGTCGCGCCCGGCGAAGACCCCCGCGCCGGACGCTGGGCCGGCTGGGACAAGACCGAATGCGGCATCCACAAGCCGGGCGAGGAACCTTTTTTGTAGGGGTTTTCGTTGAACATCGGCCGCCACACCGGGGGAATAGTTTTTCCAAGGATTACATTCCGCGAACGACCCCATTGCGGACGTTTGCCTGCGAGCGGCGACTTCCTGAAAGCGGCCATGCTTACATTGGGCCCGGAACCGCTGTAATCCGAACTTTCCGCCCATTCGGCCTAAGGTGTTTAACGGCATAGCCCGCAACTCGCCGCTTGCTCTGCTCTCCCACTGCCTCCACAAGCGTCCGCGAAACGATAGGGAGAAAGAGATTGTTGTTCCACACAATGGTAGGCTCCAACGACATCGAGCGGTCGCGGCAGTTCTACAACGCGGTTCTGGGTGTTCTGGGAATGCCAGAGCCGATGAACAATATTGCCGGAAGCGGGCACATGCGCCTTTTCTACCCGAACCCGGGCGGAACAAACTTCATCGTCACTCAGCCGATCAACGATGAACCTGCCACCGTGGCGAACGGGGCTACGGTTGCTTTCTCGTGCAATTCGCCCGAGCAAGTTCAGCAATTTCATGATGTGGCCGTCGCCAACGGCGGAACGTCGATCGAAGACGCTCCCGGCCCGCGGGAGTCTGCGATGGGAACGATCCACCTGACCTACGTGCGCGATCCAGACGGCAATAAACTTTGCGGGATCCACATCCCCGGATAGAGTTTTCGCCTCTCTTTGGACCGGTCCACCGAGCGATTGGACGTTCGGTAGGCCCGGGGTCAACCCTCCTCACATGTGGTCAGACTGCTGACCACTCCATCTCGGACCTTGATGTCCCGATGCACGTTCCCATCAATCCGCGCATGCGCTGCTGACTAAAGCCAGCCATTCTCCCTGTACCACCGCGCCGTCGCCCTCAGCCCTTCGCGGGTCGGGATCTTGGGCTGCCACAGCGATTCCGGCGGCTTGGCTTCGGCACTTGAGACCCAGTCGGGGTGGCACATGTAGCCGACCCTGTCTGGCGTCAGCTTTGCTTCATCGCCCCGGACCATACCATCCATCTTCGCGGCAAAGTCCAGCATGCCGCGCGACAGGCGCGGGACGATCGGGCGTTTGCCCATCGCCCAGCCGATCGCGCGGGCGAGTTCGCGGTGTTCCCATCCGCCCGGCTTGCCGTCGTCGGGCTCGAAGATGCGGCCAGTGGTGCCCTCTCCCGATGGCAGCACCGCCAGCAGGAAGCGCGCGAGGTCGTCGACGTGGATCAGGGAGGCATGTCCCTTTTGCGGGACCGGGACGATGCCCAGCTTCGCCGCCTTGAACAGTTCGAAATAGTCGACGTCGCGCGGGCCATAGACACCGGGCGGGCGGACGATGGTCCAGTCGAGCGGGCTCGCCATCACCAGCTTTTCCGCCCGCGCCTTCGATGCGCCATAGGCCGACAGATCGGGCTCGCGCGCGGCGAGCGAGGAGACGAAGACGAAGCGCGGGACCCGCGCCGCCAGTGTCGCTTCGATGACGTTGAGCGTGCCGGTGACATTGGCCGCTTCGAATTCGGACACGTCGCGCGCGCGGACCTGCCCGGCGATGTGGAGCATCGCCTCCGCGCCATCGGCCAGCCGGGTCAACGCATCCTTGTCGCCGAGGTCGCCCTGCACCCACTCGACGCCGCGCGATTCCGACGGAACCTTACGCGCGAGGGAGCGCAGCATGATGCCCTGGCTTGCAGCAAGATCGACCAGCGCCTGCCCGACGAAGCCCGTTCCTCCGGTAATCGCGACGATCACAGCATCACCATGTGGTCGCGGTGGATCACCGCCGCGCGCGGGGCATAGCCGAGCTGCGCCGCCTGGTTCTCGGCCCGCTTGCCGGCGATGGCCTGGACTTCGTGGACCGCATATTCGCTCAGCCCCTGCGCCAGCGCCTTGCCCCTGAGGTCGCAGATCTTGACGAGATCGCCGCGGCGGAAATTGCCCGAGACGCCGACTATCCCGGCTGCGAGCAGGCTCGCGCCCTGGCCCAGCTCCGCCGCGCACCCGGCATCGACCCGCAGCGTGCCCAGCGGGGCCATGCGACCGCCCAGCCAGCCCTTGCGCGCGCCGGCCCCCGCCTGCGGGCAGAACAGCGTGCCCACCCCCTCACCCAGCGCCCGCTCGATCGGGCGTTCGACCGTGCCATTGGCAATGGCGAGCGCAACCCCGGCGCGGGTGGCGATATCGGCGGCCTGGAGCTTCGACACCATCCCCCCCGAGCCGAGGCCCGACGAGGTATCGCCCGTCGCCATGGCGCGGATCGTGTCGTCCATCGCCGCGACCACGGGAACGAGCTGCGCCCCTACCTCGCGCGGATGGCGATCGTAGAGGCCGTCGACATCGCTCAGCAGCAGGACCGCATCGGCCCCTGCCGCCTGCGCGACCCGGGCCGCGAGCCGGTCGTTGTCGCCGAAGCGGATTTCCTCGGTCGCGACGCTGTCGTTCTCGTTGATGACCGGCACCGCGCCCGCCTCCAGCAGGCGTTCCAGCGTCGCCGAGGCGTTGAGATAGCGGCTGCGATTCTCGAGGTCGTCGAGCGTCAGCAGCATCTGTGCAGCGACGAGGCCGTGCTCGGCCAGCCCTTCCGACCACAGCCGCGCGAGCGCGATCTGCCCCACTGACGCAGCCGCCTGCGCATCGGCGAGGCTGCGTCGGCCGCGCTCGGGCAAGGCCAGCTTCGCCGCCCCCAACGCGATCGCGCCGGAGCTGACGATGACGATCTTCTGCCCGCTCTCATGCAGCGCGGCGAGTTCGCCGATCAAGCCGGAAAGCCATTGCCGGCGAGGCTCGCCATCGGGCCCGACCAGCAAGGCCGATCCGAGCTTGACCACCAGCAGCGGGCAGGCCTGCGGGTCGCGAAGCTCGGCAAGCGATCCGATCAGATGGGCGACCATTCGTCGCTGCTCTCGATATCGTCTTCGGGGGCGGCCTTGGTTTCAGTGGCGGTGCGATCGGGCAGGTAGCCGAGGACGGCGTCGAGCAGGGTCTCGATCCCCGCCCCGGTCGCGCCGGACACTGCGAAGACTTCTTCCGCGCCTGCGTCGAGCAACTGCTCGGCATAGGCGGCGACCAGTTCCTCGTCCGCCAGGTCGAGCTTGTTGAGCACCACCAGCTGCGGCTTGTCGATGAGGTCCGCGCCGTAAGCCTCGAGCTCGCCGTTGACCACCTCGAACGCCTCCAGCGGGTCGGTCCCGGCGATGTCGACAAGGTGGATCAGCACCCGGCAGCGCTCGATATGGCCGAGGAAGCGGTCGCCGATCCCCGCGCCGTCCGCCGCGCCTTCGATCAGGCCGGGAATGTCCGCCAGCACGAATTCGCGGCCCTTGTGGCGCACGACGCCCAGCTTGGGCACCAGCGTGGTAAAGGCATAGTCGCCGACCTTGGCCTGGGCGTTGGAAACGGCGTTGATGAAGGTGCTCTTGCCGGCATTGGGCAGGCCGAGCAGGCCGACGTCGGCGAGCAGCTTCAGCCGCAGCCAGACCCACATTTCCTCGCCGGGAATGCCCGGCTGGTGCTGGCGCGGGGCGCGGTTGGTGCTGGTCTTGTAGCTGGCGTTGCCGCGGCCGCCCATGCCGCCTTCTAGCAATACAACCCGCTGGCCGGCTTCGGTGAAATCGGCGAGTATCTCTTCCCTGTCGTCGGACAGGATCTGCGTACCGACCGGCACCTTGATTACGAGGTCGTCGGCACCCTTGCCATAACGGTCGCGGCCCATGCCGTGCCCGCCGCGCGGCGCCTTGAAATGCTGCGTATAGCGAAAGTCGATCAGCGTGTTGAGGCCGGACACTGCTTCGAACACGATGTCGCCGCCCTTGCCGCCGTTGCCGCCGTCGGGGCCGCCATACTGGATATACTTCTCGCGCCGGAACGAGACCGCTCCGGGGCCGCCAGCTCCCGCTTTGACGTAGATCTTGGCTTGGTCGAGAAAATGCATGGTGGTTCAACTAGGGATGAAAGAGGGATTGCGCCAGCCCGTTGGCCGGGCGCGGGGAACGGCGCGTAGCGCCGCAAGCCCGACCGGGCGCCCGCAGCGACCGACAGGGAGCGAGGAACTCGCACAGACAAGACCGTGCGAAAACAAA